>Ga0247838_1000122_pt1 | contig 117469 bp, 95 predicted proteins | sample LaCruzMarch2015__5_FD_189097 | JGI IMG/M metagenome (GOLD analysis project Ga0247838, IMG submission 189097) | Freshwater microbial communities from meromictic Lake La Cruz, Castile-La Mancha, Spain - LaCruzMarch2015_15m | ecosystem: Environmental > Aquatic > Freshwater > Lake | place: Spain...
CAGTGCGTGGCCCGCGATGGCCACTCCCTCCTCCCAAAATCAAAGTCCCCCCGCGCCAACCAATTCCACGCCACCACCAAGGTCCCCTCCGACTTCGCTGTGCCCATCCCTCCCCACCTTGCCCCCCAAGGCAGGGACGAGCGGCCCGCTCGTCCGCTCGATCAGGTAGGCGCCAATCAGCCACATGACCTTAAGATCCGCGTGATCGAAGCCCTCGACGGCCAAATCATCACCGGGGCCGGCGAGGCCGAAGCCCTCATCCACGAGAACTGCGCCGTGGCCGACCCATCGCGTGACATCCTCAAAATCACCGTGGTCAACCGCTACAAGGACGCTCCACCCGCCACGGCCTTCGTCCGCGGCGTCGGTCTCAAGTCCGGCGCCATCGCCTCCAGCGTGGCCCACGACTGCCATAACATCGTCGCCATCGGCACCTCCGATGAAGATCTGGCCCGCGTGATCAATCTTCTGATCCAAAACGAAGGCGGCATCGCCGCCATCGGTCCCAACGGCTTGGAAGACGTCCTTCCCCTCCCCGTGGCCGGCCTGATGAGCGACGGCTACGCCGAAGAGGTTGCCGCCGCCTACGTCCGCCTCACCCGGACGGCCAAGTCCCTCGGCAGCCCGCTCCACGCCCCCTACATGACCCTCAGCTTCCTCGCCCTCCTCGTCATCCCCGCCCTAAAACTCAGCGACCTGGGTCTCTTCGACGGCAGTAAGTTTGAATTTGTTCCGGTCTGGACGAGCAACCCCATCGCGACAGGGTAGCCATAACCGCAATCGTTGAGCGCTGACCAGAAGAAGGTCTTCTTTTCGCCAAACCTTTCCCCTGGAAGCTCCAGCGCACCGCCCTCAGGGTGAATGTATCAAGCGGAAGAATCCCCGGGGTGTGCGAGCACCGGTGCGTCGAGCTTCGGCAAGCTGCCTTGAGAACGGATTTCGATTGGACATCATTTCATTGACAGCGTTGGAATCGAGCAAAAAGCGTTTCATCCAAGATCTTTCGCCAAGCGGTCCACACGATCGAAGAAATGAACTTTATCCCATAGCTTCTGCTGTGCCGATGCGGCGTCCCACGCTGCTTGTTCTTCCGGGGTGATCAGGAGCGGTTCGAGCTGATGCACCGCATTGATCCACGCTTCAATTGCTTCGGGCGTGTCATCTAGGATTCGGTCCCTCGGATTGTAATTCTCCAATGTTGGGTAAATACGAATCTCAACCTCCGTACCGTCTGGTCTACAAAACCTCGCAGTTTCCCGATACGCTTGACACTTCTCGCTCGACGCCAGTACTATGTCTCGCCTATTCGTGCTCGATGTTGCAGCCGTCCTCTGGCTCCATGACGAGGACAGATGCTGACTGCATCTCGATTGTCCGTTTCCAGAATACTCTCCCTTGTTAGGTGTTTCGTTGGAGATATGAATACAGCGACCAAATTCCAGTTCGTAATGATCAGCCTTGTGTTCGCGACGATTTTCGCATCGAACCATTGCCTTGTGTTTGCTCAAACGGCGGGCGAGAAATTTACGAATGTAAAAGTACTGACCGCTATGCCTGCTGAGCAAATGGGGAAAGTCATGAACATGATGTCGGCGTCCCTTGGAGTTAACTGCAGCTATTGCCATGAAGGTACGAATTTCGCCAAGGAAAACGTGGGTCACAAGGACGAAGCACGCAAGATGTTAACGATGACGCTGGGCATCAACGCCGCGCACTTCGAAGGTAAGCCAAGTGTTACGTGTTATACGTGCCATCGTGGAAACACGAATGCTGCATCGACGATTCCGCTCGATTCAACGACCGATTCCACGACCGATTCCACGATTGCAACAAGGCCTCTACCATCTCACTCTGCGTCCCAATCAACCGTGGAAGCCATCCTCCAAAAACACATTGAAGCGTTAGGTGGTCGTGAAAAACTTGAGTCCATCAAGACGCGTCATATCGTCGCGCAACGTGTCGAACCGAATGGCCAATCGGAACCAGAAGAGCTGTGGCAGACTTCGGTTGGGCAATCGCGAATGGTAACGAAGTATGGGAACGTTGTGGTTGTCGAAGTCTTCGACGGTAAAGATACTTGGAAGAGCGTTAACGACCGCATGATTGATCTCAAGTTGGACGAGGTCGAACAAATTCGGCGAGAAGCATTGGTAGCATGGGGGCTCAACTTAGAGTCCATCCGTTCCATGTTGGAATACAAACATGTGGAACAAATCGGAGACCGCAACGCTCATTTGATCGTCAGGAAAACGTCCGGCAATTTTGATGAGCGATTGTATTTTGACGTGGAAAGCGGTTTGCTCACCCGACGCATATGCTCTGTTCCGACCGTCCTCGGAGCCTTTGAATATCAAGTTGAATACAACGACTACCAAGTGATGAGCGATTTCTTGCAACCCACCAAGATTCGATTTGCGGTGCCCAACATTACTTGGATGCGACAAGTCATTTCGGTGGAGATCAACCCCGCCATCAACTCAACACTGTTTCAAAAACCATAGGCCAAGCTCTTCGCTGGGCACTTGGTTTAAGTGGAAAGAACTAACCTGCGGACTTTGGCTTTTCTCGCTTCAATTCAACAAAGTTAGGTGACCTCGACCCCTTTTGGCATCCGTTCGCACAACTCTGGCAACTCGATTTGGCGAGCTTCGAGAGGTCCGACGGCCAAATCAAACCGATCCAAAACGAAATCCATCCACGAAGTACAATCGCTGCACAAAGCACGACTACTACAACGGCAATTCCTGTTTGAGTATTCATCGCGACTAGCTCCACGATTCGAAGAATTGGTAAGTGAGCCACGCTCCAATATACGCTAATGTCGTCATATAGACAAAGGAGAAAATCGGCCATCGCCATGAGTTGGTTTCGCGACGTATTGTCATCAAGGTTGCAGAACACTGAGCACACAATGCGAAAAACACCATGATGGACATGGCTGTTGCCAGCGAAAAAACAGGTCGCCCATCCGGCCGTCGCGCCTGTTGCATTTGATCCTGTAAGCTCTGGCTTTTCTCATCTTCGCCCGTCCCGAGCGAATAAATCGTACCAAGCGTTGCGATGATGACTTCGCGGGCAGGAAACGATGCAATCACCGCGACGCCGATCTTCCAGTCCCAGCCCAATGGCCGCACAATAGGTTCGATACGATGCCCCGCCATCCCCAAGAAACTAGTTTCGATCAGTTCGCTACGAAGACGATTCACTTCACCGAGTTTCTCCTCCATTTGCTTCTCGCGAATTTGGTTCTCTTCCATTTGCGTCTGCTCAAGCGATACCGGGGCGATGGCTTGTGTTTTTTGGAGTTGCTCTAACGTTGCGACCGACTCGTCAAGCAGCCTGTGATCGCCAGGAAAGTAACATGCCGCCCAAATCAAAATGGTGGTGCAGAAAATCAGCGATCCCGCGCGAGCCACAAAGGAAACAACTCGCTCCCAGACACGTTGGTAAATGACAACCATCGATGGCCACTTGTAACTGTGCAACTCCATCAAGAACGTCGCTGGCTCACCGGGAAAAAGGAATCTCTTGAGTAGCCAAGCCACTGGGATTGCAACGATGGCGCCAATGGATTGCATTCCCATCAGAACGATGCCCTGCAACGAGATCCACCCACCCGCATACTTGATCGCGGGCACAAAGGCACTGACCATCAAAACATATACCGGAATTCGAGCCGAGCAACTCATCAGCGGAGCAATCAAGAGCGTCACCATGCGGTCTTTGCGGCTCTCGATCGTCCGCGTTGCCATGATGCCTGGGACCGCGCATGCAAACGACGACATCAACGGCAAGAACGATTTGCCGCTCAAGCCCACCGATGTCATCAGTTTGTCCATTACGAATGCCGCTCTGGCCATGTAGCCGCAATCCTCAAGTACCGCGATAAAAAAGAACAGGATCGCGATCTGAGGGACGAACAAGACAACACCACCCACGCCAGCGATGACTCCATCGACCAACAAGCTGCGAAGCGCGCCTGGGGGCAGGAATGCTTCAATGCCGCCACTCGCTAGACCTTGAATCCATTGAATTCCGTCCATGGGCCACTTTGCGACCCACCAAATGGATTGAAACACCACGAACATGATCAATGCGAAGATCAGCATCCCGACCCATCGGTGCGTAAGCCACTGGTCGATGCGGTCGCTAGAGGATGCGGAGCGTGTTTCTTTTCGGGTAACAGCTCCATCAATGAGTTGCCGAATCCATCCGTATCTCGCTTTGGTCTCAAACATCGGAACCTTGCAACCAGCCCCCCGGAGCCTCTCCCTGGCTTGCTCGATTTGAGTGTTGATTTCGTGCAGGCCCGATTGGCACAATGATTTTTGAAAGTGCCCATCCGAGTCAATAAGGAGTCGGTCGACTTTATAAAGTGAAGTCTTGCGTCCGTTCGAATGCAGCCACTCGGAGAGCTTTTGTGCCTCTTGCTGGAACGCTTCTGGGAACTGCGCACGGGCAAGTTGGGCGGAAGTAGGTTTTGTTCGTGGAGATTGAAGCGTTTGTTCTATTGTGCTTCGAAGCTCGTCGATGCCTTTTCGTTTGTTTGCCGACGTGCATACGACTGGCACACCAAGTCGTTTCGCAATGACTTCTGCATCTACAGTGAGACCTTCTGCTTCTACCCGATCCCACATGTTCAAAACGGCGATGACAGGCAATCCCAGTTCGTAGACTTGGCTGAACAAATAGAAATTTCGCTCAATATTGGACGCATCCAAAATCACAATTGCAATTTCAGGAGCCGCTTGATGAGCCAGTTCGCCGGACAACACGTTGACCGCGACGGCTTCGTCTGCCGATCGTGCGGCAAGCGAATACGTGCCCGGTAAATCGATTACATCGATGGACAGTTTCGAACCTGTCAGACGACCGACCTTTTGCTCGACGGTCACCCCTGGATAGTTGCCAACTCTGGCATTGAGGCCACACAGGGCATTGAAGAGACTACTCTTACCTGTATTTGGGTTGCCGATCAATGCGACGGTTCGGGTTGATGTTTCTGAGACGGTAGCCGTCGGCATCATGCACCCTTGGTGACAAGAACGCGGGAAGACTCCGTTTTGCGAAGGCTCAGGCGATAGCCTCGGATGGAGAATTCGGTTGGATCCCCCATGGGAGCTCGACCGATCATACTGATCTCCTCGCCGTCAATGAGCCCCATCTCCATCAGCCGACTTGCGATAACATCGTTGCCAAGAATTTCAACGATGGTAGCAGACTCCCCCGGATTGAGTTCGTCCAACCGCATGCTCATGGGGGACACTATTCAACAGTTGGGACAACAAAAATATCAGCGGAGTCGCCCAGTCGAAGGCTGATCCGACGCCCTTCGATACATATCAAACAGGGCTCGCCACGACAAACCATGCGAACCTTGCACCCTTGTCGAATGCCCAACTCTTCAAGCCTCTGCACTTGGCAAGGGCGGCCGCACATCTCCACGATAGTGCCTTGAGAGTCACAGGGCAGGAATTCGATTGGCAGGGGGACCGAGTCGGTGATCATAAACCACTGAATTGGAAAAAAGTTTCTTAACTCGAAACCAGATCGTCCGTTGGAATGAATCTCGTCGTTTTCATCGGCGAACCGACAAGACTTAGTTGAGACTCAATTTCAACAGGATCATCTACGGGAAGTATACTCCCTACGGCGGCGACTGAAAAGCTGACTTTTAAGCAATTTCCCCAATGTTCGCCATTTAACACATGGTTTGCTGTCAAAACGGACAACCCATTAGAAGCGACGCGAGCAACCGAACCTGTGCTGATGTGGTTCCGATTTGTTCGAGATTTCTGAAATTGACGCTAATTTCCTAGTATCTTCTGCACCGGAAAGACGATGACCGGAGGTATGGCGAGGTTTTTTAAGGACTATGGCGGTAACGTTTCGTGATGCGAATCCTGCGGGTGCAAAGTTTACCCGTTGCATTCAACCTGAATCGTTTGCAAGAGATTCTTTGAGTGACCTAGATTTTCAAACTGTCGAAATCGATCGACTTTTAGTAAACTCCATCGACTTGAGTGGCCGCAGTAGTAGTTATGGTGCCTGTAAATCGGCGCCAGAAGAAGTCGAAAGGCGATAGCGTGCAACAACCGACTAAGGGTAAGAAAACTTTTTACGACCGCTGGGGATGGATCATCCTCATTGGCAGTTTGTCGTGTGTACCCTTCGCATTTTTCAGCGCTGGGAAAGCGATTCAAAGCAACGTTAACAAAATTGAGGATTGGCTTCCGAAGTCGTTTGCTGAAACGGGCGAGCTTGCTTGGTTTCGCAAGAATTTTCCATCTGACCAGTTCATCCTAGTAAGCTGGGACGGTTGCAAGTTGGGCGAAGAGCCATCCACAGGGGCTGGCGAGGACGATCCTCGCATCGCAAGACTGGCCGCGTTAGTATCGCCACCTGACATCGATCCCAACAACCTCGACACGGTTGAAGCGAAAAAATACTTTAAAGGCGTTTCCACGGGCCGGCAGCTTCTAGACCAACTAACGTCTGGAACTCATCCTTTAACCTATCCCGATGCGATTGAGCGACTAAAGGGTTCGATTCTGGGACCTGATGGTCGACAGACCTGTGTTATCGTGTCCCTCGACCCAGAAACGACAGTTAAGCTGAAGCCGATTCTAGGTCACGGCCAGATGCGAATTTTTCGGCCGAATGTTCCGCCGGGTGTTTTGAGACGGTTGATTGCACAGGCGGGAATTGCAGACGCGGATTTGCACTTGGGCGGGCCCCCTGTCGACAACATATCGATCGATGAAGAAGGCGAAAAGACACTCGTCCGGCTCGCTGGGTTCTCGGGCTTAATCGGGCTTGGCTTGGCATGGTGGTCGTTACGAAGCGTCGTTTTGACGTTCATTGTGTTTTTCTGTTCGGTAACAAGCGCTGCGGCGTCGCTTGGAATGATCTGGGCCACCGGCGAGACTGTCGATGCCATTGTTCTCTCGATGCCTTCCCTGGTTTATGTGCTTGCGATTTCCGGTGCGGTTCACTTCATCAATTATTATCGCGACGCGGTCCAGGAAGGTGGACTGTCTGGAGCGACCGAACGAGCGGTCATCCACGCGCTTAAGCCAGCCATTTTATGCTCAGTCACCACCGCCATCGGATTGTTGTCGCTGTGTGCATCGGAGCTAACTCCGATCCGAAAATTCGGTTTTTATGCTGCCACAGGAGTCATGATCCTGAACGTGATTTTATTTTTGTTGCTCCCGGCGGCTTTGCATATCATTGGGTACGCGAAAAAATGGGTGGTGGCTCCAACGCCATCGACCGGTAAAGGATCCAAAAAGGCTGAAATTGCTCACGTGCCTACCGAAACGAAGGCAGAAAAACTTTGGGGTACGATCGCGAGCTTCATCGTCCGAAACCATTTCGGAGTTGCGACCACGTGCGTGCTCGTCGTAGCGGTCATTGGATTTGGGCTGTCGCGAACTCGAACAAGTATCGATCTACTGGAGTTGTTCGATTCCAACGCAAGAATCCTCAAGGATTATCGTTGGCTCGAGAAAAATTTAGGGATGTTGGTTCCGCTTGAGATTGTCATCCAGTTCGATCCGCAAAGTATCGCCAAAACTGCGGAGGCAAGGTCCGACGACGCAAAGCTGGACGGTTCCAAAGGGGATGAGCCAGCGATAGGCGATGACCCAACCCGACTGTCGTTTTTGGAACGGATGGAAACGACCGTTCAAATCCAAGAAACGATCAACAACCATTTTGGCGACAAAGGTTCCAAGATAGTTGGACGCAGCATGTCTGCCGCCACCTTTGCATCAAGCTTGCCAACCAAAGGGGTCAGCACTCAGAAGTATCTTGAGCGCGTTGTCTACAATAAAGCCCTTGAGAGCAAACGCGATGAGTTCATGCGCTCCGGTTTTCTGCGAGTCGACGCGGAGACGGGTGAGGAGCTTTGGCGAATCAGCCTGCGTGTTGCTGCCTTTCAGGGTGTCGACTACGGACAGTTCGTGCACGAGTTGCGTGATGCGGTCGCTCCGATCGTTGATGCACATAGTGATCGCGTCCGCATTTTGAAGCAGATCGCTGCGTGGACAGGTGAAAACAAGTTTACTGGCAAGGAAGTGATGATTTGGGATCCAGCCGCCTCGGATGCAAAAGATTCCGATGGACCGAGCCAATCCAAGCTTCGATCGGACGAGATTTCAGCCCTTTTAAGTAAAGCCCGCGTCAAAGTTACGCGGGGCTCGATCGATCCGAGTTCCTTGCCGTTGGTCCAACTCCAGAAATTGAGCGACTTTGATGCGGTGGTGTTGACCGGTGCCTTTTCGGATCAGGATATTGGAACCTTGGGTGTGACACTTGGCAAAGTGATCGACTTGCAAGCAGTGGATCCAAACTCTCCTAAGCGTTGGGTTGCGTCGACGTACACAGGCGTCGTCCCAATCGTTTACAAGGCGCAACGTGCACTACTGCAGAGTTTAGTCGAGAGCACCCTTTGGTCGTTTTTGACGATCACACCGCTGATGATGTTTGTGTCGCGGAGCTTCAATGCTGGGTTCGTTGCCATGATTCCAAACGTGTTGCCTGTTGTGGTGATCTTTGGAGCCATGGGATGGCTCAATATCCCGATCGATATTGGGTCCATGATGTCGGCAAGTATCGCATTGGGCGTTGCGGTCGACGACACGATTCACTTTTTGTCGTGGTTTCGCGGCGATTTGAAGCAAACCGGCAATCGTCAAGAGGCGATCGTGGCATGCTACAAGCGATGCGCAACACCAACACTGCAAGCGGCCTGCATTAGCGGGCTAGGATTGTCTGTCTTTGCCTTCAGCACGTTTACGCCGACACAACGTTTTGGCTGGTTGATGTTGACGATTCTGGTTGCGGGCGTAGTTGCCGAATTAATCTTGTTGCCTGCGATTTTGGCGGGTCCTTTGGGCAAGGCCTTTGAGCCCAGTCAATCGCGACACAACGTCTTGTCGCGTTACATGCTCATTATGAGGTACGAGATGAGAAGACGCTTCGATAGCAAGGCACGGATGGTGCCGGTTGCAAGTGATCGAGAATTGCAGAGCGCTGCTTGAAACAAGGTGGCACTCCCAGATCTGTGATTTTATGGTAGCAGGCACATTCTGTGTGCCGTCCGCAATTCAGAAACCTTTTCTTGCCGGGACTTTCACCAACCAACAACCCCCTCCACAATGGCTGACGATATTTTTGATCGGTTGATGACTGAACTTCATCGCCGAGTTTCTGAACTTCCGGAAGGCTCCTATACCACGAAACTCCTACAAGGTGGAGTTACGAAAATCGGAAGCAAGATACTTGAGGAAGCCAACGAAGTCATCGAAGCAGCGGCCGAACCCGGTGAGGCTGGCCGCGAGCACACGATTCGTGAAGCCGGGGACGTGATCTATCACCTGTGGGTCCTGTTGGCAAGTCGCGGCATTGCGGTCGATGATGTGCGCAAGGAATTAGAACGCCGAGAAGGCGTGTCTGGATTGCAAGAAAAACGCCAACGTGGACAGGAAAAAGATTCGTGAGCTTTGCTGTAAACCATCTTCGAATCGGAATCCCAAGCAAAGGCCGTTTAAGTGAACTGGCCACAGAATTGCTTTTGCAGGCAGGGCTGAATTTCCGCCGCCAGGACCGCTCATTGTTCGCCCGAGTCAGCAGCATCCCAGCCGAAATAACCTTTCTTCGAACGGATGACATTCCAACGTTGTGTTCCGAGGGGGCCATCGATCTCGGGATCACCGGCAGCGATCTCGTCGAGGAAGCACAAGCGGACGTGGTTGTCCGAATGAAACTAGGGGTTGGGAGATGCCGCTTGGCCATTTGTGTTCCAACGCACTCCGACATCCAGAAACCGAGTCAACTCAAGGGGAAGCGGATCGCAACCAGTTTTCCGAACACAACCCAACGCTTTCTTAATCAACATGATGCACCGGTGCATTTGGTCAAGTTGAACGGGTCGGTGGAGGTTATGATTTCGCTGGGAGTGGCGGACGCAATTGTGGACTTGGTGGAAACAGGTAGTACGCTGGCGGCGAATCAATTGCGGATCTTGACGGAAATTGGACAATATGAAACCGTGCTGATTCAGAGCCCCAATTGCCGTGATACGGTTACGGCCGATAGGATTGTTCGGAGATTGGAAGGGGTTGTAATCGCGAGAGACTATTCGCTGCTCGAGTACAATGTACCCCGTTCGAAGCTGGCGGCAGCAGAGGCGATTACGCCCGGCTTCACTTCGCCTACGGTTACGAGCTTAGAGGATACGGCTTGGTGCGCAGTGCGCGCCATGGTCAAACGATGCGATATCATTCCGATAATGGAAAAGCTTGAGTCCTTGGGTGCTTTGGCGATCTTGGAAACGTCGATCAATAATTGCCGGCTTTAGACTCTAGAATCGATCCAGGCTAGAAGATTTCGTGGTCTTGGGATATGTTTCTGGACGTGTGAACCCCTGAATAAACCTATTTTGTTGCAGCCTAATGCGAGTATTATCACTCATCCGTTCGAGATTCGCCCCTGTTTTGGCTGCGTGGATCGACGACCCAACTGCCTTGCTTGCCGCGCTTGACCGAATCGTTCCATCTCGCGAAGTTCAGCATGCAGACTATCAAGCCAACGTTGCCATGCCTCTGCAAAAAAAGCTTGGAAAACCACCGTTGGCGATTGCCGAAGAAATCGTTTCTCAAGTCGACCTTTCCGACATCTGTTCGTCCGTTACCATCGCGGGACAGGGATATGTCAATTTGCGGCTCTCACCCAAATGGATCGCTGCTTGCTTGACCGAAGCATTTGCGGACCTTGAACGTCTAGCCGTTACCAAGGTCGCAGTCCCCAAGACGGTTGTCATTGACTTCTCCTCGCCCAACGTTGCCAAGCCGATGCACGTTGGGCACATTCGCTCAACCGTCATTGGAGACTCGATCGCCAAGATCCTCAAGTTCCTAGGGCACAATGTCATAACGGACAATCATCTCGGCGATTGGGGAACTCAGTTTGGAATGATCATTTATGGTTACAAACACTTTCGCGATGACGATGCGTTCGCGAAGGCTCCTGTGGCGGAGTTGAGCAGACTCTACCGAATGGTCCAAAACATCATCGGCTACCAAAATGCGCTCGGGAACATTCCGAAGCTGGAGTTAGCTTTACCGAAAGCAGAGCAAAAAGTTGCCCTTGCGAAGCAGAAATCGGACGCATCCCCCAAGGATAAAAAGCTGGCAAAGGAAGTGGCCAATGCAGAAAACCAAGTCCGAGAAGCCCACGACGAACTTGTTAAGGCAAAAGAATCTGTGGCGGAGTCTCAGCATAACCCAGCGTTTTTAGCCGTTGCAAATGCGCATCCGGACTTGAACAGTCGCGTTCTTAGAGAGACTTCCAAGCTGCATGAAGGCGATGCGGAAAACATCAAGCTTTGGGAAGACTTTCTACCGAATTGCAAGGCCGAGATTCATAGCGTCTATCGCCGACTCAATGTTCAGTTTGACTACGAATACGGCGAAAGTTATTACCATGATTTGTTGCCCGGGGTGGTTGAGGACTTGCTTGCTCGATCGCTCGCGGTGCAAAGCGATGGTGCAATCTGCTTGTTCCTGGACGGGTACGAAGCACCGATGATTGTTCGCAAGCAAGATGGCGCCTATCTGTATGCGACCACGGATATCGCCACGGCCGTTTTCCGAGAGCGCGAGTTCGAACCCGACGTGTCGCTCTACGTTGTCGACCATCGACAAAGCGAACACTTTCAAAAACTCTTTGATGTGCTTCGCAAAATAGGCATCAATCATACCGAGTTGAATCACGTCTGTTTTGGAACGGTACTAGGTAACGATGGGAAGCCATTCAAGACGCGTTCGGGAACGGTGGTCGGTTTGGAATCGTTGCTCGACGAAGCGGTCGAACGGGCTTGGCAAGTGGTTTGCAATCCGGACCGCCTCAATAGCTCAGGTGTTGAATTTACCGAACAAGCGAAACGCACCATCGCAGAAACCGTTGGAATCGGTGCGATCAAGTATGCTGACCTAAGCCACAATCGAACTAGCAACTACATTTTTGACATGGACAAAATGGTTCAGCTTGAGGGCAATACTGCCGCCTACATCCAGTATTCCTATGCTCGCACGCGCAGTATTCTTCGCAAAGCGGAGTCCGAGGGTACCACATCCGACCAATTGAATTCGGCTATGCTGGATTTGGTTGCGGGACCCGAGTTGACCCTTGGCTTGCAATTGTTGCGGTTTGAAGACATGCTGACTCAATCGATGTGCGACTACTTACCCAATATGGTAACCGAGTATCTGTTTGAGACGGCTCGCATGTTCAGCAGTTTTTACGAACAATGTCCTGTGCTTAAAGCCGAGTCGCCGGAAACCGTTTTGTCGCGATTGAGGTTGACGGACTTGACTGGCTTGACACTTAAAAAAGGTCTAGAGCTTTTGGGTATTGGGACCGTAGAACGGATGTAGAATCAAGTGATAGCCAGCGATGACGAACCCATACCGACGATGCAGTACTATGGCCCAACCGATTCGTTTGGTTTCGGCCAGTTGAGCGAAGTTTGGCGAATGCGAGAGTTGCTCTACAGCTTCTTTCTGAGAGACTTGTTGATTCGATATCGACAAGTTGTGGTGGGCGTTCTCTGGGTCTTGCTACAACCCATCATGGGCATGCTTATCTTCATGGGTCTCTTTTCCGTGTTGGGCACGAATGCAGGCAGTTCCAACGTTGCATATGCGCCAATCGTTTTGACTGGGATGCTCTGTTGGCAACTGGTATCAAGCAGTTTTCGAGACGCCACAGGTTCGCTGGTAAACTATCGCCACGTCGTGACCAAGATTTATTTCCCACGACTTTTGTTACCGCTTGCGAGTTTAATGTGTGCGACCTTTGATTTTTTGATTGGCTCGTTATTGCTAATACCGGTTTGTTGGATGACAGGGACCGCTGTCGTTTGGAGCACCGTTTGGCTTGCCATTCCGATCGCGGCTTGGCTGATTGTGTTCTGCGCGGGCTGTATCGCTTGGCTCTCATCGCTCAATGCTCATTATCGCGATGTGGGGTATGCCCTGCCGTTTGTCATGCAATTGGGTATGTTCATTTCGCCGATTGTGTACGATGTCGAACGCCTTCGGCATGTGCTCAGCGAGAAATGGTTATGGTTGTACGAAGCCAACCCGATCGCGACTTGTGTGGGCTTGCTTCGATGGGCAATCATGGGGACACCGCTGCCGAGTAGCGTTGGAATGGCGATAGCTGCCGCCATCACGGCCCTCGTTTTTTTTAGTGGACTGTCGTGGTTCCAACATGCCGATCAACAGCTCGCAGATCGGATCTAGCGATGAGCATCGAATCGATTCACCTAGATAAAGTATGCAAGCGATTTCGTTTGGGAACTGCAAATGAATACGGTCGACTGACCGAAGCGATTGCGTCGAATGTTGTGAAATGGTTACGCCAATCCCCTGCTCGCAAGCCAAGTTCTCGCAGCGATTCTCCCACGCAGCAGTTGGAGGATGGATGGTTTTGGGCATTGCGAGACATAGATTTGTCCATTCAGACAGGCGATATCGTTGGCATCGTTGGCCGCAACGGAGCAGGCAAGAGCACGCTTCTCAAGATACTTTCTCGCATCGTGACGCCCACTCAAGGCCGGGTGGGTGTGCGAGGTCGGGTGGGTAGTTTGTTGGAGGTTGGCACCGGCTTTCATCCTGAGTTAACGGGCCGCGAGAACGTCTTTCTCAATGGAGCACTCTTGGGGATGCCTCGGACCGAAATCAGGCGCCGTTTTGACGAGATTGTTGCCTTTGCGGAGATTGATTCGTTTTTAGATACACCCGTGAAACGCTATTCAAGCGGCATGGCGGTGCGACTTGCCTTCGCGGTTGCTGCGCATTTAGAACCAGATGTTTTGATCATCGACGAAGTGCTCAGCGTCGGCGATCAGGCCTTTCAACGCAAGTGCTTAGGTAAAGCAAGTCAGCTTGGCGATCAAGGTCGAACCATTCTGATTGTTTCGCACAATTTATCTGCGGTAGCAAATCTCTGCCGCCGAGCCGTGTTGATGCAAAGCGGAAAAATCGTGGCAGATGGCGCACCCGAGAGCATCATTGAACAGTATTTGTCCGATTCTCAAAGCGGGGGTGGTCGACGAAGTTGGGGGGATGATGAATCGGCACCCAGTTCAAGCGAAGTCCGGTTGCAAGCCGTCGTCGTTCGAGGCAATGGAATCGATGCTCCGACCGGCGAAGTCGATATCGACCGAGAGATCGTGGTCGCCGTCGACTACAAAGTCTTGTCCAACAATGCCAAAGTCAGCGTTCAGATCCAGGTCAAGGACGAAACTGGAGCGTATGTATTTTGGTCGGCAAACGCCCCCTCGATGAGCGTCTCGCCCGATCCTTGGTTTGGCAAACCGCATCCGCGCGGAATGTATCGTAGCGAATGCCGCATTCCTGCGAACTTCCTCAATGACACACGTTATTTCATCAGCGTCTTGATTGGTCCCGAAGTTGGCGTGACATCATTGCGACAGGAATCGGTTTTGTCGTTTTTGGTTCATGACACGGGGGCGATGCGTCAAGAGTACACCGGATCCTGGCATGGCCCAGTCATCCGGCCCCGGTTGGATTGGAAAACGCAATCGCTTTAGCTACGCTCGATGGACCAAGTCGTTCCTTCTTTGCCGTCTTGCAGTGTGATGCCAATAGCGGTGAGGCCGTTGCGTACCGAATCGGACATCGCGAAATCACGCTTGGTCCTTGCCTCGGTTCTTACTTGGATGAGCAGCTTCATCAATCCATCCAGAATCTCGGTCGAGTCTTCACTGTTACTGGACTGCTTAGGAGGTTTCATAAAGATTCCTAGAATGGCACCCATCTCTTTGAGTATCCCCATTCCCTGCGCAAACAAGTCGAGGTTAGGTTGCGTGCGACCCACTGCTTCTTCAAGCCGTTCCGAATCGATGAATCGGTTTAAGGAACGAGCCATTTCAAACAGGTCACCGGTGGCGCCACCCGTATTGAAATCGTCATCCATCTTGGTCAGAAAAGCCTCTCGCAAGCGAACGACTTCGCGAATGGTTTCGTTGCTGGATTCCGGAGCAACGAACTCGTTTCGAGTTTTGTTGGTTTTCAAACTGGTCGCGTCATAGAACGACAGTCCCGAGATCCTTTCGAAGCGCTGAATCAAGCGGTAAAACGCTTCAAGGGATGCACCTGCCTCGGCTAACTGTTCGTCTCCGAAAAGTGTTGTCGAACGATAATGGGAACGCAGCAGGAAGAAACGAATCCGTTCGCCGGTGTGTTTTTCGATCAACTTGGCCAACCCACCTGCACCTTTGCTACGCGAAATTTTGGTTTCGGCGCTGTTGGTCAGCGCAGGAGAAACGCCTGTGGGATTTACATGGGTGGCTTCATCGCGATCGTTCTTTCCGCCCACTTTTCCTTTGGCTTCGGCCGCTTGCATCAAACCGTTGTGTAGCCAGTAAGTCACCATTGGTTGTCCGTGGCAGCATCGGCTTTGTGCAAGTTCATTTTCATGGTGCGGGAAGACTAGGTCCAAACCACCGCCGTGAATATCGAATGTCTTGCCGAGAATACGGCGGCTCATGGCAGAGCACTCGATGTGCCAGCCGGGTCTACCAAGTCCCCAAGGGCTTGCCCAACTTGGCTCATCGGCTCTGGCTGATTTCCAAAGTGCGAAATCTCCAGGCGAACGTTTACGGGAAGCGGCATCGCCTCCTTCGCCTTGTTGCGAGTCGACCGAACGGTTGCTCAAGCGACCGTACTCGCTATCCTTCAATACGTCGAAGAAGACGTCCCCTCCATTGACATATGCGAAATCTTTTTCGATCAATTCCTGCACGAATCGAATGATCTCATCCATGTTGTCTGTCGCTCTGGGTAAGTGATCGATTTGATCGACGCCCAGCGACTGGAGATTGGCAAGATAATCCGCCGTCATGGAAGTCGCGAGTTGGAACATGGATATCCCTTTTTCGCGAGATTTGTTGATCAGTTTGTCGTCGACGTCGGTGATGTTGACGACCCAAGTCACTTCATAACCACAGTAAACGAGGAATCGCTTAATCGTGTCAAAAATGACAGGCCCGACCATGTGGCCAATATGCGCTTCTGCATAGACCGTCGGGCCGCAAAGATACATGCCTACTTTGCCTGGTTGGATCGTTTGAAAAACGTCTTTGCTCTTCGTGAGCGTGTTGTAAATTCGAATCGTGTTGGTAGTCACGGCGTTGCGGTTGCAGTTGAAAGAGGGCGGAAACGACGCAAGGAAACCAAATTCTAGCAAATCTAGAGCAATCTTGGATGGTAGGTAAATGGAACTCACTTTCGGTTTGAAAGCTCGTGGTAGGAATCAAAACCAAGTTTGAACTAGAATTAGGGAGTCCTTTTTGAATTCAACGCCGTTCAAACCAAGCCTATGATTCCAATCTCAACCGATGCTCCGATCTATCACTACCCGATCGCAACGGGTGCGATGATAGTCATCAACGTCGTGTGCTTTATTGCTTTTTGTGCGAACCCAACGCCTCCGGACGTTTCTCTGCAAGCTCCGGATGGTCAGGTGTTCAAAAACGAAGATGAGCTAGATCATGAACTCCAGCGATTCAACAACAACGACGAAGCGATCCAAGTCTTCGTTGAGTCGTTGAAGCCTAAAAAGAAGCAAGGCGGCTGGGTTTCGACGTTTTCCATCGAGTTCGGTACATTTCAACCTTGGCAATGGCTTACGAACAACTTCATGCACGCGGGATGGATGCATCTGATTGGGAACATGGTTTTTCTTTGGGCTTTCGGGCTCATAGTCGAGGGGAAAGTTGGGCCCTATCTCTTCTCACTATTGTACCTGGGTATTGGAACTCTTTATGGCTTCGTGCTGCAATTGAGTTCCATCGTGATCGGTTGGGAGGGAGAAGCACTCGGTGCCTCGGCGGCGATTTTCGGGCTGTTGGCGCTCTGCGTGGCTTGGGCACCAGCCAATGAATTCACCATTGTGAGTTGGTTCGGCATGCAGCCGTTGATGTTTGAGATCTCGATCTTGATGTATGGTTTTTTCTTTTTAGCCCAAGAACTAATCTTCTTAGGACTTCAAGGTTTTACCATGAGTTCCGAACTGCTACACATTATGGGATTTGTGGTGGCGCTGCCAATAGGTTTGGGGATGGTTCGCTTGGGCTACGTGGATTGCGAAGGCTGGGATCTGTTTTCGTTTTTGAATGGAAAGACGGGCGGCGAGTCCACGGTTGGACGCGACCAAGTTCGAGCCCGTGAGAAAAAGGCCGCCGCCAAGCTCCATGCCGAGAACGTCAAGTCAAACTTGGTATCGGATCCAGGGGTACAGGGCCGGCAGTTGCAAGCACAAGTCGAACAAGCCATCGATCAAGGTGAGTTTTCGCTAGCGGTAAAACTTCAGCATCGTATCGCCGCCTCGAATGCGACGGTCGGTTGGAAGCAAAACGACTTATACCGTGTTATTCAAGGCCTGCTTCGAGCCAAAAGTTACGCCGAAGCGATCCCGTTGATGGAACGGCACATCGAAACATTCGACGAGCACCGATTCTCGATCCAGTTGTTGCTCGTCAAGATCTGGCTACAAGACCAGCGCCCTCGCAAGGCCCTAGGCTACATGCAAGGGCTCAATCATTCCTTTCTGTCACCGGAACAAATGCAACAGCTAAAGCAGCTTGCTGTCGTCGCGAAAAAACAAATCGGAGAGGGCGTCGTTGAGATTCTGTAACGATCAATTAGGGGCGCCTTTCGCACGATTTCGGGCCGAATCATCGAAGGGACATTCCGAATCGGTCCCATCTGAATTTGCCTGCGGTAGCTTTTAGGGGGCCACGATTGGTGCTGAAGCTGTAGTCGCGAGACCAGAATAAGTTGTTCGGAATACCAACCACATCCGCCATAGGGATTGGGCCAATCGTTCTGCTGTCGGCGGCAAAAAATCGATTGTCACCAAGAAAAAAACACATCGATGATCCTCCCAAATAAACAGGCGACAAGAATTCCGACGATTGCGATGAATAACCCTTGGCTTACGCCCGTTTGTGCCAATCCAACCGCTGCACCAAACGAAAGCAAAAGCTCAAAAATCCACCATAACAAGGCTCGTCGAAATCGCCCCGCGTAAACTTGACCGATTGGGCCTCCCATGAGACTTAGCAAAGCGGCAATCAAGGGTAGACGCTTTGTTGCGGGTGTTATGCTTCCCATTTCAGTCATTCGGTTTGTCACGTAAGATTGATTCTAATGCGGGATGTTTCCAATATGCAGCTTGTTAAGCGAGCGGCAGCTTGAGATATACCCGTAACACAGGCTGCTAGCCTGTGCTTTTTAGACTATTACAGGCTGGCAGCCTGTGCTACGTGGTAGTTTTTGGTCTGCCGATCGCCTTAAGCTGGGAATAATACTTAATGAACCCCCCGCTTGACCGACCGGTATTCTATCAAGCGCTTCCCGAATTTGTTTTCCTCCCTACAACCCAAGCGACGTATCCCTCATGAAACTCATTCCATTCTTTGGCTTTGCGGCGATTGTTCCCTTTGTCTTGTCTGCGGCATCCGCTGAGGATTGGAGCCAATTTCGAGGTGGGCTCGCGATGAGCGTGTCCGCTGGAGAACCTCTCAAGGCATCGCCAAATGGGGCGTCGGTGGCTTGGAAAACACAACTGCCTGGGACCGGCTGGTCGCAACCTGTGGTTGTGGGCAACAAGGTTTTTGTCACCACGGCTGTCTCTAAGACGCCCGACCGGCCGAAAGGAATGATGGCGGGTGCAATGGATCCAAGCACGATGGGCCGAGCCCCGGCCCCCAAGGACCCGCTTCAATGGAAACTGATTTGCCTCGACATCGAAAAGGGCAATATCCTTTGGGAACAGATCGTAGCCGAAGCGATCCCCAAATACGGCAAGCATGCATCCAACACGTATGCAACCGAAACTCCAGCAGCTTCGAACGATGCGGTTTATGTTTGGTTTGGTTCGGTCGGCGCGATGGCTGCTTATGACCACAGCGGAAAGCCACTTTGGAAAAAGGAACTGAGCGTTCAGAAACTGTCGAACGACTTTGGAACCGGTTCATCGCCAGTACTGTACGAAGGAAATCTGTTCGTTCAGCTCTACAATGACGAGTTTGCTCAGCTCGTTTGCATGGACGCCCGAGATGGAAAGACACTTTGGCAAGCCGATCGATCCGCCGGAACTGCCTGGAGCACTCCTGTGCTTTGGATGAACAACGGAGCGATGGAAATCGTAGCTGCGGGCAAGGGTATGGTCATCGGATACGATCCGCAAACGGGTTCAGAAAAATGGCGAGTCGGGGGATTGGATACTTCTTTTTCTTGTTCCGTGGTAGCCGACAAAAGCGGACTCTATATGGGTACATCTAGCCCTGGTAGTCGAGCACCCATTATGGCTGTAGCACCTGGACAGAAGGGGGATTTAACACTTGCCAACGGGGCCGAAACGAGCCCGGCTATCCTTTGGTCGAATACCAAAAGCGGAGCCGGAATGCCTTCTCCAATTGTGATTGGCGAACGGCTCTATTTCTTTGGAAACACAGCGACTTGTTACAATAAACGGGACGGCAAAGAGCTGTTTCGGGCACGCTTGCCAGGTGGAACGTTGGCAGCCGGTTGTCCGGTCGCTGTGGGTGATACGATTTACTTGATCAACGAATCGGGCAAACTTCTTGTAATGAGTGCGACGTCCGAGTTCAAGGTCGAGTCTGAGATTCAGATCGGTTCGGCAGACGAAGTCTTTTGGTCGACCCCGGCGATCGCAAATCAATCGCTGCTGGTTCGATCCTCCGATGCCATCTACTGTCTGCGATAGCAGAAGGAATATCACCAGCATGGAGTGCCAAAGTAAAAAGGGCCGTCTCTCGGAGTTAATGTTGATCACAACCCGAAACGTAACGGTTTGTTGCGTTAATGGATTGTGAGACGGGGTATTCGAAAGTGGCATGGGCGTCTCGCGCGTCTCGCCCATGGATTCACGAACGGGACGCTCGTGCCTAGCGATGGTAACCCGACGCGTATGCGAGGCTTTGACAATTCCCGTACTTTCTCCCCTTGCTCACGCGGCGGGTTGTGATTTCGCAGTCCCGCCAAACAAGGTTATCTCCAACCTTTTGGCGTTAGGTCTACAAGCCCTTATCCATCTGCTTGTATCCAAGATCGGACAAAACCCGCAGCAGTTCATCGGTTGTAATGTAACGACGGCGGCACTCGACTTTGTAGGCATCGATGGCCTCTGCGAGTTGCTTGCCCTCGGGCGTGAGGTTGTGATACGAGTTGCCGAACTGCCGACGTTCGCCAGTTCCTTGAGAACTGAAGATCTGTTGCCGGCGATCAACGAAGGGCAGTTCTTGCGCTTGAATGGTTGGGAGGATCGTTGGGCTAAGACTCATCTTGCGGCAGTTCCTGATTGGTGACGTCGAAGGCTGCATCGGAACAATGCAAAAGCATTACAACTCTAGGTTACGGCTATGAATAAGCAAACCGCGAGCAAGAAACTGGGACAGCGCCACGTCGGAGGATTTCAGGTACGAACAGTTGGAATGATTTTTGCGACTGCAAAGAATGGAGCGATTCGAACCGCAAATGTCATCGGACAGTCGGACAGATCGGAGTCGTACAACTTCGGACTAACGTCTCCCTTGTACTCAGAATCTCTCTAAAAATTTCCAAAAATTAGAAACAAATCCCCCCGTGCGGGTTCTCAATGTTACAATAACTAGCCTGGAAGTGGTCCTTGCGTGGCAATTCGACCCATTCCACTTGGATTTTTCGTTCCAAGAATAGAGTCTGTTTTTCGTTTTTTTTCTTTTCGTTAAGGATTTTTCTCATGCGTCGTAGTTACATTCGACCTCGGCTTGCTTTTACGCTTGTCGAACTTCTTGTGGTCATTGCAATCATTGGAATTCTAGTTGGGCTCCTTCTCCCTGCCGTTCAGGCGGCGCGAGAAGCAGCTCGGCGGATGCAATGCTCCAACAATGTGAAGCAGCTTGGTCTTGCGTTTCACAATTACCATGACACGTTCAGGGTATTTCCTATCAACAGTGCAAATCGAGGTTCGGCCGGTGGACCAGGAATTGCAAATACTGGCAAGAGCTGGTTGCAGATGATTTTGCCGCAAATCGAGCAGTCCTCGCTGTTCAATAACATTGACTTCAAGGTTGGGCTAGCGGGCACAACGCCCAGTCATTTGGCAAACCAGCAAGCCGCAAACACCGTCATTCCGGCTTACCTTTGCCCATCCGATAGCGAAAATAATAACGGCCGCCTGGGCAACCGTTCCGACATCAATATCAACCCCCCTGGGACATGGGCTGTAACCAATTACAAAGCTTGTGCGGGAAGCAACTGGGCTTGGGGAGTCTTTTCACCGGTTTCTACGCCAGGTGGACGAAATGGTGGCAACACGGATGGCCTGAATATGGGCAACGGGATCCTTTGTTCCAATCAAAACGCAACGAATCCGGTGACGCGTATGAGAGATCTGACGGACGGCACGTCAAACACTTACGCGATTGGTGAGGCCCTGCCAGGCCATAGCCAGTGGAACTGGTGGTACAATCCCAACGCTGTCACCGCAACCTGTTCCATGCCGCTCAACGTAGTTTTAAAGCGACCAAAGAATATCGGTGACTGGCCAAATAACTACTCCTTCGCCAGTAGGCACACGGGCGGTGGGAATTTCGGCCTGGGGGATGCCAGCGTTCGATTCGTAAGTGAAAACATAGATATTGGAACCTACCGTGCATATGCCACTATCAGCAGTGGTGAAGTCGTCTCGGATGATCAGTAGTTTTTTGAACTACTGTACGAAGTGATCACGAAAGTCGATGTCGTTCTCTCGCGGAGCCAGAGGACGACAAAGACATCTAGGCCTGGAATCCATCGTTTCTAGGCCTCTTTCTTTTGAATGTTTCTGAATTCCGTCATACGTCTACTGCCTGGAGATAAGGTCTTGTTATTTAATCGCATCAATCATTTGTGTCTGCTCCTTTGCGCATCCGGTTTGCTAACCGGCTGTGGGGGTGGCGACAATCCCGTGCCGGCCGGAGGAGTCGTCACCTACCAAGGAACTCCGATGGCAAAAATCGCCGTCGTCTTCAACCCAGCCGACGGCAAGGGGCTGATTGCCGAAGGTACCACCGACGCGAAAGGAAATTTCAAACTTCAAACACAATCGCCAGGGGACGGTGCCAAGGTTGGCAGCTACAACGTATCCTTCAAGTTTGTCCCGGATGTAGTTCCAGAAATGCCAGGCTTCCCAGGAGCCAAGAAAGAAGTGTCACCGATACCAGAAAAGTACGGCGACCCAAGCAAGTCCGGGTTCACCGCTACGGTTGATGCGAGTGCGTCGAAAAACGTCTATAAGTTCGACCTGACCAAGTGAGTTCTTACTCAGCTCGGCATTAAATTGAGCGGCAGTCGCCGCGTCGCTAGTGTCACACTCTGGGTGTGACAATCGGAGTAAGCGAGGGACAATTTCGCAGTTCCCTCACTTACCGGCTTGTTGCTTTAATGGATTGTGAGACGGGTTATTGGAAAGTGGCATGGGCGTCTCGCGGGGTAACCCAAGGGCATTCAATGCATGCCATCTGGCTTTATGCCAGTGGTAATTGACCTTCGCCCTAGCGTGAAGGTGATGATCCCCAGTGGTAAACCGGTGCCACGAAATGGTAACCCGAAGCGTTGGCGAGGAATTGTTCGTCCCTCACTTACGTATTGGGTTATGATTGGTGATTTGCGAATCCTCACCGGATAGCTTGACTTGTTCCGCTACAAGCTCGCCTTATGCGGCTTGGGCCGTTTGGGCGGTTAGTGACCTCGCCATCTTGAACGAAGTAATGCAATGCTGCTTCATCCAATGCGTCATGAAGGCGAAGACTCGCTCACGCTGAATATCATCATGCAAGTCATGACGACAGCCGCTCCAGCTTTTAAAGGTTGCAATCGAGCCAGCGGATTCCGCAAACATTTGGGTCGCCACCGGGCATGTCAGGGTGTCATCCGATCCATGCATCAAAAGGCTTGGCGTCTGCAGCAACGCACCACGCTCGAGAGCCCAAAGGCCAGAATCGATCAAGTTAGCCGCCAGACGCAATGACATGCTTCGATGTACTAATCGATCCATAAGGTACGCGTCCTGAGCCCGTCGATCGCTGCTCAGTTTCGCAACTTCGACCGGTGCTTTGATCCGCCAGTTGGGAAGCTTTTCGGCTAGCCACCTGCCAGCGTCCATGATTCTTTCTTTTGGCATGGCAGCGGATTTCAGCATCGGCGATCCAGCGATGATTCCATGTACGCTCGTCATCGATTCTGGCCGACGTAGGGCCAAATTTAGAACTAAATTCCCTCCCATGCTTTGTCCAAAAAGGAAATGAGGCATACGCGGAAATAGTGATTGCGAATGCTGAACGCTCAAATGGACTTCCTCCAGCAGTTGGTCATACGATTTGATGCATCCCTGCTTGCCGGGGCTGCGACCGTGACCAACCAAATCGGTTGCGTAAACGCGAATGCCCAAGCTGGCGAGCGAAGTTCCCATGCCAGCAAATCGTCCACCATGAGCTCCAAATCCGTGCACAATCGTGAGAATCGCCCATGGCTTCGTCGTTTCAGGCGTCCAGGTGTGTTGGAAACGAGGTTGTCCGTCCAGTTGGACGATGCCGCAATGGCTATCAACGGATGAAGGATATGCTTGCACTCGATTTTGGCTCCAGATCGGGGATGCATTGTCAAGCTTGCTGCACCAATCCGCAAAGGCGAAAGAGTCGACTCGACATCTTTGACATCGGTCGCCCGCACGGGAAAGGTTAGCCATTCATTCCAATACTTGCTTCCAATCCTTTTGCGTCTTGAAAGTAATCTGTAGGGTCTGTGCCGAATTAGCTTGTAAAGGTAGGCAACCGCTGCCGATAGACCAGAGAACGACCAACAACCCAAATGGATCAATCTGACCCCATGCCGACTAACATCGCCGACTCAATTCGAAATTCATTGCACGCTTTCGTTGCTCACGAGACGGGTTCGGATAGTTCTCTGACTGCGATCCAGGAGACAACTCTCATTCGCAACGGTTCTTACTGCGGGCGTCGATTCGGACTGATGGGTTTTAGCTTGGTTTGGTTTCACGAAGAGGGGCAAGTCAAGCTCTATGCCCCGAATGGAACGCTTGAATTATCATGCTCGTTGTCCCATTTCTGCGGGCTTGCCGCAGGTCCCGCCAACGAACAGCGCCGGGCCGCATAAGGCGAGCGACAGCGACGTGTACACAGCTTCATAATATGTCGGCGGTATAGGTTGTATCGGCACCTAGGTCCTACGCGTCTAGGTGAACGATCAAGCGATTGCGATTCGGAAAAACATCCTATCTACCAGATGCAGAATCCTAGATTTCCCAGAGAATCGAAGGCTTTGAAGGAATTGGCGATTTTACGGGCGTTTTAGTCTTGGACGAATGGCTGAGTCCCGGTAAACTTGGCCCCCCCACCATTTCGGAAACTTACAAACTTGGCAGCACCTGCCGCCATTAGTTTTGCTTATAAGCCGATTCAATAGAACGTCGTAGCATTAAATGAGTAAACAAAAGACACACAAGGGCACCAAGAAGCGATTTCGACTGACTGCCTCGGGCAAGGTCAAGCATCGAAAGGCTGGCACGAGTCACTTGGCCATTAGCAAGTCGGCCAAAAAGATTCGCCAGTTGCGAGGCACCAAAGTATTGGAACCGCAGTACGTTAGGCACATCGTCGACGCGCTGCGTGGCTACAGCTACTAAGTCAACACACGTCCTTAACAAGACTTCGACAGAACAACTGGCCCTATTTTTTAAACCAGGTGTTTGGGTACAACGATCGCGATAGAATACATACCGGGGCCCTCGTTGCTGATCTTTTAGCAACCATCGCGATGACCTGAGACACCATATGCAACGATAAGGTTGCTCATCCATGAGAACTAGAAAGGGTTCTGCCAGACGGCAGGCCAAACGCAAGTTATTTCAAAGAGCTGAGGGTTACGTTGGTGGACGCCGCCGACTTTACCGAACGGCAAAAGAAAACCTTATTCGAGCAGGTAGATTCGCATATCGCGATCGTCGCCGCAAGCGTCGTGATTTCCGACGGCTTTGGATTATCCGCGTCAATGCGGCAGCTCGCATGCACGGACTGCGTTACAGCCAGTTCATCGCAGGGTTAGTATTGGCTCAAATCGAGCTGGATCGAAAGACTTTGTCCGAGATGGCGATCAATGATGCGCCGGGGTTTGAGGTAGTCGTGACTGCAGTTAAGAAGGCTCTTGCTGCCCCGCGTGCTCCAAAGGCGGCATAGGTTTCGATCGTGGCGCGACGCACAGCGGCGTGTTTGGATTCCGAAGGACGCGGAGCGTCGTACAACAATGAGCCTGCGGCTGTCGGTCGTGGGCTCACTTCATACTGTGAGTTCGCTGTTTCGTTTTAAGACGCTCTGAGAGCCAAGCATGTCCCTCAAGAATTTTATCGATTCGCTCGATGGTCTTCTCGGTGAAGCCAAGCAGTCTCTCGAATCCGTGACGTCGAACGATCAGTTGGAGGCGTTGCGCGTTCGGTTCGTGGGTGCTAAGAGCGGAGCCATCAAAGCCGTCCAGAAACTGATGGGCTCCATTGAATCCGAGCATCGACCAGTTGCTGGCAAGCGGTTCAATGAAGTTCGAGAAGCGATTCAGTCGGCGCTCGATGCAGCGACAGATCGACTGGGAGGGGGCGGCTCACCGTTGTCCGGCGGACCACAGATCGATCCAACCCTGCCGGGCATCCGTCCAACGCTTGGACAGCTTCATCCGATCACGCAAACGATTGAGCATCTCAAGGACATTATGGGCCGGTTGGGTTTCAGCGTCACCGAGGGCCCAGAGATTGAAGACACTTGGCATAACTTCGTGGCGCTCAATATTCCTGAGGACCATCCTGCTCGCGACCCGCTAGATAACTTCTATTTGGCCACCGCAAAAAAGCAAGTTCACAACCCGGCGGATCGCGACGCCATGTTGTTGCGAAGCCAGACAAGTACGGTTCAAATCCGTGTAATGGAGACACAGCCGTTGCCCTTGCGAATCATTTCGCTTGGACGCGTTTATCGTCCCGATGCTCCGGACGCGACGCACTTTCCTATGTTCCATCAGATGGAAGGTCTTTGGGTCGATAAGCATGTAACGATGGCGCAACTCAAAAGCGTGTTGCGATTGTTTGCCACGAGCTATTTGGGAAGCGATGTTCATGTTCGCTTTCGCCCATCGTTTTTCCCGTTTACGGAACCCAGCGTCGAAGTTGACTATTGGTGGAACGGAAATTGGGTCGAATTTGGCGGCGCGGGCATGGTCGATCCAAACGTCTTCCAAGCCTTGGGGATCGACTCGGAAGAATGGAGTGGTTTCGCATTTGGGCTCGGAGTAGAGCGCCTTTGCATGAGACGATTTGGAATCGTCGATATTCGAGATCTCTATCGGAGCGATGTTCGATTCCTCCGTCAATTTGCATCTTAGGTCGGGAGAGAGCATGTTAGTCTCTTGGGAATGGTTGTCGGACTACGTTGATATCAGCATTAGCCACGAAGAAATGGCTACGCGTTGGGCGTTGACAGGACTCAATCATGAAAGCACGGAAATCGTAGACGGTGATCCGATCATCGATTTGGAAATCACAAGCAACCGAGGCGATTGTCTGGGGCACATTGGCATCGCCCGTGAAGCATCTGTGTTGCTGAATTCCGAGCTTCGCTATCCCTCGCCTCAACTGAAGACCATCGATGAGTCGGTTGCAAAATCCCTTGTCATCGAGAACCATTTTGACACGGCATGTCCTCGCTACATTGGTCGGGTGATTCGCAACGTCAAGATAGGCCCAAGCCCAGATTGGCTTCGCAAAAGGCTCGAATCCATAGGTGTTAAGTCGATCAACAATGTAGTCGACGCCACTAATTACGTCATGTTCGAATGCGGGCAGCCATTGCATGCATTTGACTTTGCTAAGATCCGTGGCGGTAAGATCGTGGTTCGGCCGGCGCATGACAAGGAGAATTTTCTTGCCATCGATCACCGCATGTATCAACTCGATTCACAAATGGTTGTCATCGCCGATGCGGAACGGGCGGTCGCGTTGGGCGGCGTCATGGGAGGCGTTGATAGCGAAGTTTCCCCGAGCACGGTTGACGTGTTAATTGAGGCTGCCGAGTTTGTCCCTCTTTCGATTCGTCGCACAGCCCGCAAATTGAAACTTCATTCGCCGTCGTCGTATCGCTACGAACGCCGCGTGGATGGAGCGCAACTCGATTGGGCATCACAACGATGCTGCGAATTGATTCTGCAAATCGCGGGTGGTGTGTTATTGTCGGGTGCGGTCGACACGGGGGAAAGTGCAACAGTTCGAACGTCGATTGGTTTGAGAGAAAACAAGATCATCAGCGTCCTGGGTATCGAACTGCCGTGGGAACGATCGCTTGACATCTTGTCGCGATTGGGGTGCGAGATTTCGTTTGGTGATGAGGGCCAAGAAGCAACCGTATTACCACCAACGTATCGTTCGGATCTGACTCGTGAAATCGATTTGATCGAGGAGATCGCTCGTATCTACGGCTACGATCAGATTCCGGAGGATGCGCCTGTTCCACTGGTGTCGTCGGCCAAGCGGCCCAAGGATGTCGTCATGCAAACGGTTCGGTCGGTTGCCTGCGCGGCTGGCTTCGATGAGACACTCACTCCGAGTTTGATTGGCCGGTCGCCTGCTTCGGTCATATCACCTTGGACCTCGGAAGACGCGATGACGACACTGGTTCCCTTGCTCGAGGGAGCAAGCCAATTGAGGCGATCGCTGATTCCAAGTTTGATCGCTGCTCGGTTGTACAACCAATCGCAAACGAATCGCGATTCGATGTTATTTGAAACGGCCAACGTCTATATCTCACCACCCTCGGGAAAGCCCTGCGAGCAGTTCAACTTAGGCATCATCGGTCCGTCTGATATTCGAGTCGTGTTGGGTACCTTTGAAGAGATACTGGACCGTATTTGCGGCCAGGAATTCAGCCGCTCGCACGTCACCAAACACATCGTGGCGTGGGACTATCTGGCTCCGAACAGTGGTGTCGTTTGGCAAGTCGGCGGTCATCCGATCGCATGGGTTGGCCAAATCCATCGTTCGATTGTGGATGCGGTCAAGCTCGACATTGCCAACGCGGTGGGTGAGATGAATTTGGATCTGCTGCTCGCGCACGCACGCTTGGTCCCGCAATTGCAGCCGATCGTCCCGTTTCCAACCATCGAACGAGACTTGAATTTCATCGTAGACGAGCCGCTGCAATGGCAAACGCTGTCGTCGGTGATTCAAAAAGCGGCTGGATCCTTATGTATCAACGTCTTGTTCCGCGAGATTTATCGAGACACTAAGAAGGACGGCGACGGCAAGAAGCGCGTATTGCTCAGTCTGCACTTGCGCAGTTCAACAGAAACGTTGACCAGCGAACGAGCGGATGCGGTTATTCAAAAGGTGTTATCTGCCTGCGAGACTGAGTTCCAAGCAAGGCTGTTACCGGTTGCGCCCACGGGCACTGGACAGTCGAAACAGTAGGGGTGAACGATGAAGACTTCAGACCAAATTTGGTTCGTTGCGATGGGTTGCGTATTTTCCTCGATGGGATTTTCCCAAGAGGTTTTCTATTTCCGACACGATCACGGAATTGCTAGAGGAAGCCCGGAGTTGCCAGCGGATTTCGAAAAAGGTGCGAAGCAGTTGTGGCGAACGCCCGTTGACAAAGGGCATTCCACACCGTGTGTTTGTGGTGACTCAATTTTCCTCACCACTTTTCGAGCCGAGGAAAAAGAGTTGGCAACGATTGCAATTGACCGAGCTAGCGGTCGCATTCGATGGAAAAAGAGTGTACCCACAAAAACCTTGGAAGCGTTTCATGTCACCGGCAGCCCAGCTTCCTCGACGCCTGCATGCAATGGCAGCCAAGTCTTCGCATTCTTTGGAAGCTACGGGATGTTGTGTTACGATCTCGATGGGAATTTGCTCTGGGAACGCCGTATGGGACCGTTTCAGGATGAGTTCGGAGCCTGCAGTTCACCCATCTTGGTTGACGGCAATGTCGTCTTGAACGAGGACCACGACTTAGGCAGTTTTATCATTGCGCTAGATCAACGGACAGGCGAGACGAAGTGGGAAATACCACGCGAGGAAGCAACCAGGAGTTACTCCACTCCGATCTTGCTCGAACGCGATGGAGTCAAGGAAATACTGGTGGCGGGCTCACTTCAGCTTTTGGCGTATGACGCCGCGACGGGCAAGAAGCGATGGTGGTACAACGGGCTATCGCGAATCATGGATTCAACACCCTTGATTCACGATGGCGTCATTTACATTGCATCATGGACTCCAGGGGGTGATCCGGGCGAACGCATCGCCATGGAACCCTTTCAAGATGCGATTGGCAAGTACGATAAGGATCAAGACGAAATGATTTCGAAGAACGAACTCCCTGCTGGAAGTCCGGTGTTGGATCGTTTTTTTCGCATCGACTTAAACCAAAATGAAAAACTGGAAGAGGGCGAATGGTCTCGCCATGCCCTCGTCTTCGAAAGGGCTCAAAACATGGCCGTTGCAATTGAGCCTGGCTCCAATGGCGAATTAACAAGTCGATTCGTGAAGTGGACCTACACGCGTGGCTTGCCAACGGTACCTAGCTCGGTGGTTTATGAAGGTGTGCTGACGATGGTCAAGGACAGCGGTATCATCACCACGATCGATATCGCCAATGGGCAGTTGCTACACCAGGGGCGGGCCGAAGGTCGAGGTAATTACTATGCTTCGTTAGTTGCCGGGGATGGCAAAGTGTACCTGACGAGCGAGAGTGGAGTGATGACCATTTTGAAGGCCGGAAAAGAGTGGGAAATCATTTCGTCCCACGACTTCGGCGAGCGAATCATGGCCACACCCGTCATTTCTGAAGGTGTCTTTTTCATTCGTACCGACGATGCACTTTACAGCTTTGTGAAGTCCTGATTCGCAAGGTTTACGTCGATTGGCAGACGGTACTCAACCCGCCTGCCGCACGCCTAATGACCTTGTGACATTGAAAGTCGTCACGAGTTAACGCATCGGACGCCCTTTATCGCGTTCGGAAACCGCTTCGAAAACCGTTCGAGATGGGATTGGAGTTAACAGGTGCGCTTGCGGATTGGGAAGGCAACGCTTTGGATTCGTTTCGTTTGGACGAATCGGACGCATTGCTGGATGCGATCATCCGCTGCGGTGCCTTTACTTGCTGAATCACTTGATCGACCAGGGCAGGATTGAGTGAAACGCTTTCCCGTCGATCGGTGGTGACTGGAGGGGCAGCAGTCCCTTGCTCGCCTTCGCCCGAGGTGCCCGTATTGTTCGTCGTACTGTTAGCAGACGTGGATGGGGACGATGTCGAAGGGGTGAAGGTCAGTTCGGACGGATGTGCCTGGATACGGAACAAGGATGCATCCCCCTCTTTGCCTCGCATGACGACTTTGGGATCGCTAACAGGCAATGTGGCTTGAACATTTTGATTCGACGGATTCGTTGCTCGCACGGTCAATTGATCGCCGGCCGTATTCAATGAGACTTTGATATTCTTGAAGTTCTTCCAATCACCTTGGCCATCAATCCAGGCGGATTCTTTGTTTGCGGCGACTGCAGAGGTGATGCCGCGCCTCAAGTTTTGACCCATGAAATCGCGAATGTCAACGGAGCGAGCATCGCGAGTCCCAGACTGGAAGGCGGGGGTTATCGAACTGGAATCGTTGAATGCCGAAGTGACATAGACCTCCTGAGCTCCGCCGGAGATGAATGGCAAATCAGGTATTGAGAACAGATAGTCTCCAGGTCCAACGTTCGAGATCTTGACCCCATCGTCGGTCGGTATGGTAGGAATCGCATTAGAATTGTTGCCCGTTGCTCCGACAAGTTCTGCCGTCACGGGTACATCTGTAAAGAACGGAGGATACGTAATTTCAACATCACGAGGTTTAAAGTTTTGTACGTTGAGTGTCACCGAAGCTGTATTGGTCAATGTCCCATCGCTGACCGTGTAGGTGAACACGACGGGACCACTGAAGTCGATACTTGGCGCACTGTAAAGAAGTGTTTTGCCATTGGGCCCGATCTGCACGGTACCTTTGCCCGTTTCTGGTTGCGTGATTGCCGTGATCGTGTACACATCGCCAGCATCCGCGAGCGGATCGTTCGCTAGTACATCCAACGACTGATTTGGAGACGACAACGGGCTAAACGAGTCATCGACAGCGAGAGGCGGATCGTTGACGGGTGTTACGGTAAAGGTTGCTGTGCCGTTAGCCAAACCTCCATTGCTGCTGCGAACGGTATAGACAACAAGCTCTTGACCGGCGAAGTTCGCTTTCGGAGCAAAGGTAAGCCGTGTTCCATTCGATGTAATGGTGGCCGTTCCGTTGGGTGCCTTGGCATCGGTGATCGAAATCGTGTCGCCAGTTTGGGCTGGTACATCGTTCGAAAGGACGTTGAACTCGGCTGCGGCGGCATCTTCGATGATGGTAAACGACTCGCCGACTACGGTCGGTGGCGGAACAGCTGGCGAAACCGTAACGGTTACCGTGGCTGTCGATGTGCCTCCATTGCCATCAGTGATTGTGTAGGTAAAGGTTTCATTACCGGTGAAGCCGCCGCGTGGGTTATAGATGACGCCACTGCCTCCAGTAGCCAATCGAACTGTACCACCTTGGTTGGGCGTCCCGACTTGGGTTACAGTGAGAGTCTCACCGGTATCCGGTCCAAGAGTGTCGTTGGCTAATACGGGGATAAATACATCGCGGTCCGTCGTCTTGACCGTGCCAAGCGAGTCGTTGACGGCGACCGGGTTGTCGTTGACAGCGCGAAGTTGGACGGTGACGGTGGCAGATGCTGTCGCACCGGTTTGGTCTCGCACGGTGTAAGTGAATGTTTCTTGGCCATTGATATTGGCTGCGGGAGTGTAAATCACGCGTTTGCTGTCGGATGCTATCGAGACCGTTCCACCTCGGGATGGAGTGCCTAACGACTGCAACGTCAAGACAGCATTTGAGCCTGCAACGATGGTGTCATTGTCTAAAACCGCGAGCGAATTGTTCGACGAATCTTCATCGAAGTTAAACGTATCATTGGCAGCGATAAAGTTTTGGCCGATCGGAAGATTCAACGTGCCAAACGAAACGAGAGTCGATGGAACGACAGTGTCTTCTTTGAAGATTGTGAAACCGCGACTGTCGTTTTCCCCAGGGTTGGTGCTAATAACGGCCTGGCCAGCTGCTTTTACTCGCATGCGGAGAGTTCCAAGCAACTGGGGATCGCGACCCGGCCCAACGTTAAAACTGGAGAAGGCACCAAGCTCATTAACGATACCTGGCACGGTTATGTCCGGAACGCTTCTGCCGTTTCCGAATAACGAGGTATAGGTCAGAGGGTTGCTACCTACCAATTCCAATCTATCCGAGTCATATAACAGGTCCAGATAGGCCGAGAAGACACCGTCTCCCTCGGGATTGCCACCTACTCGAAGATCGTTGACGACGATTCGCAAAACAATTTCTTGACCGATCGAGGCCGATGTCAAAGCCGTAGTATTGGTGGAATCAAAGGCTTGCAGCGTCACACTTACTTTTGCAGTATCCCCGACCAAAATAGCAAACGCTTGCGTCTGAGAGTTTCCTGCGGCGTCTGTCAGTCGAAGGTTTGCCGTTTGAGGACCAATTTGACTCGCAATGGGTGTCCAAGTCATCAAGCCTGTCGTGGCATCGATAGACAGACCGGCAGGTGCATTCTCAAGCGAATACCTCAATCCTTGACCTTCTTCTGGACTGGCCAAGTCGACGCTCAGTGCTTTGCCGACGTTGGCGGACGTGGGTAGCGCAGACGCTGCGATCGCAGCCGGTGCGGTCGGGTCATAAACCACGACTAAAGCCGGTGAAGCATTGCTTGTTTGGCCGTTTTGCGTTTGTTTCGCAACAACGCTTTGAGTTCCGTTTCCGATCTGCGAAACCAACGTCGTCGTGATGGTGGTGGTTGCACCTGTGGCTACTGCGGTTCCGACAACTTGAGAACCGACGAGCAAGTTTACTGTCGCTCCAGCAGTCGTACCTGTTACGGTGAACTGCATGCTGGCGGCATTGGTGATGTTGTCCGAATCGCTTGTTCCGGTATCGCTCACCGCTGCTAAGTCAACGGCGGTGGGTGCCGAGATAGTAGCTGCCACATTGAAACGCAGGACCTGACTATCCGACTTGTCTCCCGTCGTGACGCCAGTTGGGTCCGTCGCCTGAACGCTTACCTTCAAATCAAACGAACCCGTATAGTTTTGAGGCGCAGTTACGCTCAGTAAACCAGTGGTCGGATTTACATTGAACTGGTAGTCGACAGAACCACTTTTGGTGGCTCCATAAGTCACAGGCTGGCCTTCGGCGTCTTGAGACGAGAGTTGAATGTTGACTGTTTCACCAGGTGCGATTGCCGGGACCGTGATGTCATTCAGGAACGGTGCACCATTTGCGGTGTCGGCAGCGGCAGTGGCCGTAAATGTGCGAGAGAATTGATTGCCATTCGCATCAGCGACTAGAACGGTAATGGTCGACGTGCCAGTTGCTGCCAACGCCTTGAGCCGAATAATTCCATTCTCCGTGTCATTGAAGATCGAAGCGGAATTGATCGACACTTCATTTATGGGCTTATCGCTGCTGTTGACCGGTGTCCGAGAAATGCCTTCACGAACAGAGTCCCCTTCGATCAACTGACCGAAGATCGAATGGTTGAAATCGAGATGGCGCTGCGGTCCCTCGGTGATAAAGAACTGAGAGTCGTTGGTGTCATCAGAGGACTTTGCATAGGAGAGAATGCCGGTTCGATTGTGCTGTAGATTGACGTTGAATTGATCGTCGAAATTATCAAAGGTCGAACCACCGCTCCCAGTGCCTGTCGGGTCTCCAGCCTGAAGCACGAAATTGTCGATCACCCTGTGAAAAATAATCTTGTTCGTGGCGGTTTGGTTGTAAAAACCACTGTTGGTCAATGTCTCGATGCGATTCACTGGGCGTGGGGCTTCGTCCGCAAACAATCGGTAAACCATATCCCCATAACCGTTGACCGAGATCTTCCATGCCTTGTTGTTGGTAATCATTTCGGCGCTGATCACCGTTGGATTGCTGCTTGTCACCGTGATCGTCAGTGGACCACCGTTCGGATCATATGCGTCCACCGGGACATTCAAGGGCGAACCATTGAGGACGGTCTGGTTTGGAATGGTGGTAAAGGTTGGGCTGCTCCCAAGAGGGATGGCAACACCGGACAAAGTTGAAAGCTGCTGCAGGGTTTGCAGGCCCGTAACGCGCTGACCGCCACTGAATTCCCATGTTGGGTATTGTGTTACTCCTTCGCTGATCGCGGTTGCGTTTCGCGTACGGTCCGGATTCGTCATTTCAATGAACGGTAGAAACTGGGCTCCATCCTCGAATAACTTCTTCTGTTCGTTGCAAACAGGACACCAGTCGGCGCCGAAGAATCGAACCCCAGCCTGTTGAAGCGCCTTCGCAAATTCAACCAAGTTTTGCGCATCTTCTCCCTCGCCGACCATCCCCGATGTGCTCATGGGAGCGCTGTTGACCAAGGCGGGAATGTTCGTCCCAGCAACAGACGAATTAGCAGCTGTTGATGCTGCATCGTAAAAGTCGCCAGCCATCAATTGTCGCGTTTCAAGTGGCTCAAAGTGGATAGGACGCGATTTGCGAGTGGTCAATGCTGGCAGAGCGCCCTGTAGGACTGCCCTAAAAAATCGTCTTGCACTTTGCTTCATTGATTCGCTGCGTTGCATATTTTTCATTTCGAAACCCTGGTTTGCGCTCCACTTCGGGGCGCACATCATGTGTGATTACTGACAAAAGCAGAAAAACTAATTCGACTAACCTGGATGCCTGTCGGACAAGGATAGGATTCAAACTCAATCTTATTCGACTAAATCTTCCTAACCCCCCTTTTCAAATCACCTCAGTCTTCATTCTCGGAAGCGTTGGCGTCCGAATCTGAGGGTTAGGTGAGATATTTGGGTAAGTTTCGAGTGGGGAATCCGTTTTGGATGTACGGATGTTTGGCTTGGTTCCCAATTCCTGAACGCCTAAAGAGCCCAATTGAACTAGCCAAAATCCACGCGATCCCCATAATACGCGTTCCGAAGTGTCCAAAACCGCAGTTTTGTTGAAGGTAAATTCGAAGAAAATGGCTAAAAGCAAAAAGAAAAAGGAAACGACCTTCCTCGTTTGTCAGGAAACAGGCGACATTAATTACGTGTTGCTACGCAAGCCCGGAGGAGAAAAACTCCAGCTCAAGAAATACAGTCCGCGTCTTCGACGAGTTACGCTCCACCTCGAGAAACGCAAGTAGTCTTGGTGGTTCGTCCTAAGGACACGTGTCCTTATCGGGAGTCGCGCGCAACCATCATCACGGAGGGCTGTCTATGGCCAAACAATGGCTTTTCAAAGGTCATGACTCGTCCGCTATTGCGCAGCTTTCTCAGCGATCCAATATTGAGCCGGTTGTAGCCCAATTGCTGCTCAACCGTGGGATCACGGAAAAGGACTCCGTTGATAAATTCTTAGAGGCTCGCTTCGGGGACCTCCGCGAACCAGACCTTTTGCCTGGAATGTTGATTGCTTCCGAACGCATTTACTCGGCAATAGAAAACAAAACGCCCATCACGGTTTACGGAGATTATGACGCCGATGGAATGACCGGTACGTCGATTTTGTTTGGCTGCTTGCGAATGCTTCAAGCGGACGTTCAGTACTACGTGCCCAATCGCCTCGAAGACAGCTACGGATTGAGTTGCGATGCGATTCGAAAGTTATCGCAGCGAGGACGCAAAATGATCATCAGCGTCGATTGCGGTATTGGTTCGATCAAGGAAGCCGAGTTGTGCCGCGAACTCGCGGTAGAACTCATCATTACCGACCACCACCGCATGGGCGAACAACTCCCAGACGCAAGCTCGATCGTACATCCAGCTTTACCGGGTTTTGACTACCCCTTTCATGGACTATGTGGCGCAGGCGTTGCATTCAAATTGGCATGGGCGATTTGCCAGCGTGCGAGCCAAGCCAAAAAGGTCACCGCTGCCTACCGTGATTTTTTGTTACAAGCAACAACGCTTGCAGCGATGGGGACGGTCGCCGACGTCGTACCACTCTTGGACGAAAACCGCATCATTGTTCGGCATGCGCTCAAGCTCATGCACGAACATGCTCCGCTAGGTCTCAAGGCCCTTCTGAAGCAAACCAAGCTCGATAAAAAAAGCATTCTTTCCGCCGAGGACATCGCCTTTACACTTGCGCCGCGATTGAATGCTGCTGGTCGACTTGGGCAAGCCCAATTAGGCGTCGAATTGCTTACGACCCAAGATCCTAAGCGAGCCGAAGCGTTGGCAGAATACATCGAACGACTCAACGTGGATCGAGAGTCGCTCGAGCGCAGCATGGTGATCGCGGCCAACAAGCAAGCCAAGGAACAGTTCGATATCGAGAACGACGCGGCCTTTGTGTTGAATGGCGCTGGCTGGCATCTCGGGGTCATCGGAGTCGTCGCCAGTCGTCTTTCCGAAAAGTTCCATCGACCCGTGGTGATCATCGGTATGGATTCGACGGGCCAGAAGCCAGCTACCGGCTCGGCTCGCTCACAGGGCATTATCGATTTGCATGCGACCTTGCAGCAATGCAGCGATCATCTCATTTCATGTGGAGGTCACGCGGCCGCTGCTGGAATGCGCATCGAAGAAAAAAATATCGCGGCTTTTCGCGATGCGTTTTGCGAATTGGTTGCGACGCATCTTAACGGCAAAAAGCCCGTAGCCAAATTGGAAATCGATGCCGAAGCAACTTTTAAGCAGATGAACCTCAACACCGTATCGATCCTAGAAAAACTAGCCCCATTCGGTGCCGCCAATCCTCGCCCCATTCTCGTTGCGAGCAACGTTGAGTTGGTAGACGCAGCCAAAGCCATGGGGAGCGGAGACCGACACATGAGTGGTCGATTTGTTCAGTACGGTTCCGTCATGCGCGGCGTTGCGTTTGGACAAGCCGAATGGATCGAACCTTTGAACAAGCACAAGGGTCAAATAGACATCGCGTTTCGCCCAAACATCAATGAGTTCAATGGAATGAAACGAGTTGAACTACAATTACTGGATTGGCGGGTCGCCAAAATACCCGTCAATCCACCACACTCGCCAAAGGCAAATGCCGCAGTGCCATCCATTGCAGAGTAAGGTTTATCGTGTCCGAAAAAAAAGCTGTTGATCCAACAGCGTCTGTTCCGCGAGCCTCGTCCTCGTCGCAGCGTATCGATTCGCAATTGGCTGAAACCATTGGCTCCATCGACAACGCTCCCACGCTCAGCATGACGCATGATTCGTTGACCATCGATGGCTACTCGCGGGCTGCCGTTCAAACCTATTGGCGAATTGCCGAGATGAAGCTCGGGTTTGATCTCGGGGCACAACCCTGGGACTTTATGGCCCTCCCTCGTATTATGGTTTCGCATGCGCACTTGGATCACATTGCCGCCTTGCCAGCTTATGTCGCACGGCGTCGCATGATGAAGATGGAGAAACCGACCATCTACATGCCCGAGTCAGCTGTCTCGTCCGTCGATGCGATGCTTAAGTGCTTTTCAAGGCTGGATCGCGGCCGCTTGCCTTGCGATTTGATTCCCCTAACACCTAACCAAGAGATCGAACTATCTCGCGAGCTTGTCGTGACCACCAGTGCAACTAGACACTCGATTCCATCGCTTGGCTTTATCGTTTGGGATCGCCGCAAAAAATTGCGGCCCGAGTTTGCCGACCTGACCGGTGATCAGATTCGAGACATCAAACTCTCCGGAATCGACGTAACGCGTGAAGTCCGCATTCCGTTGGTTGCCTACACGGGAGACACCGCTCCCGAGGGACTCGACGCTTGCCCCGACATGTATCGAGCCAAAATCCTGATCACCGAAATGACCTTCGTCGCTCCCGATCATCGAAAAGAGAAGATCCACAAACACGGTCATACTCATCTTGATGATATCGTCGCTCGTCGAAACGATTTCAAAAACGAAATCGTTATTTGCGGACACTTTAGTACTCGCTATAACGATGCTCAGATTCGCCGCTGGGTGGACAAAGCGCTACCCGATCGTCTCGATGGCCGCCTGCGATTATGGCTGTAATCATGTCTCCGACTCAACCCGACATCATCGTCAACATTGCAGCCTACAAGTTCTTTCGTTGGGATCGGCTTGAGTCTCGGCGAGATGAGCTCAAGAGTTTGTGCAAACGCCTCGCTCTTCGCGGCACGGTGATGCTGAGCGGTGAGGGCATCAATCTTTTTCTGGCTGGCTCACGAGAGTCGATCGACACATTCCTGGCTCACATCCGCAATACACCTGAACTGGCGGATCTCCCGATCAAAGAAAGCATCACCGACTACCAGCCGTTCAACCGAATGCTGGTCAAGATCAAACGCGAGATCATTCCCGTCGGCATCGAAAACATACAACCGGTGGAAGACGCTTCGCCTAAGATCTCGCCCGAGCAACTCAAGCAATGGCTGGATGAGAAACGATCGCTCGCTCTGCTCGATACACGCAATGATTACGAAGTCGAGTTGGGAACGTTCGAAAATGCGATCGCTCTCAACCTCAAGAACTTTCGCGAATTTCCAAAGGCCGCCGCCGCGTTGCCCGACGAAGTGAAACAACAGCCAGTCGTTATGTTTTGCACCGGCGGCATACGATGTGAAAAAATTGGGCCCTACATGAAGGGGCTCGGTTTCAATGAAATCTATCAGCTTGACGGCGGCATCCTAAAATACTTCGAGCAGTGCCAACACTCGCATTACCAAGGCGACTGCTTTGTATTCGATCAACGTGTGGCCGTCGACCCGACACTCGAAGCGTCCGATATCTGCGAATGTTTCGCTTGCAAGCATGCATTGACGCCAGACGACATGCAGTCCGAGAAGTATATTCCGTCTCAATCGTGCCCGTATTGCTACAAGACACCGGAGGAGCAACAGCGACTGCGGCTCGTGAAACGGCAATCGACCATTCGCAAGATTGCATTGGAACAACGCGGCTCAACGCCCTACGAAAACAAACGCTGGATATCGATCCCAAAACGATCTGCAGGCCTGCCCTTGATCGATGCCTTGTGCGATTTCTATCCCGGCTATAGCCGAGAACAATGGCTCGAAGCCATTGCGACCGGTGAAATACAATCCCCGATCGCGATCAAAGAGTCGTTGCAGTCCCGCCCTGTGAGCGCCGAGCAAACGGTTCGCGATGGGGAGCGATTCTTGCAGAGGATGCAGAACTATGTCGAACCGAAGATTAACCCAGAAATCGAACTGGTATACGAAGACGCGGCCATCGTGGTTTTGAACAAATGCGCACCGCTGCCCATGCATCCATCGGGCCGGTTCAACCTCAATACGTTAGAGTGCATTCTCGACGCAGCCTATTATCCAGATAAACTCAGATCCGCCCACCGATTGGACGCCAACACCACCGGGCTCGTCGTTTATGCACGCAAGTATTCTTATTCGCAATTCTTGCAATCTCAGTTCTCGGAAGGGACTGTGGACAAGGTTTATCTCGCAACGGTGGTTGGCCATCCGGACTGGGATGAGATCGAATGCGATTTAGCGATCAGCAAAGAGGCCGCATCTGGTGGCGGCCGATGTATAGACGTGAACGGTTCCCCGGCATCGACTCGATTTCGTGTTCGTAGCCGACAGGACAACAACACGACATGGATCGAAGCGAGACCGTTGACAGGTCGAACGCATCAGATCCGTTTGCACTTGTCGTCGCTTGGGTTCCCGATCGTCGACGATCCGCTTTACCTGCCAGGTGGTATGGCTCGCGCTGAACCGGATCCTGACCTTCAGAATAAACCGATGGGTTTGCATTCCCATCGATTGTCCTTTGTTCATCCCGTAACGAAGCTTCGGGTTAGTTTTGAGCGATAGTTGGGTACCTGGAATCCCGCAGCCCTACAAGCCCGGCTCTCGCTTCATCGACCTGGGCTTACGCCTCTTGAGTTCAGCCAGGAAAACGAAACAAGTACAGGCGGTAAACGGGGAGAGCGGTTCGAAAGGGAGGCCGAGGGACGAGGCCGAACGAAGAACAAGCGATCGAAGTGAAACGCAACGCGTTTTTTCCCCCTCGCCCCGCTTCGTAGGATTCATCGCGACCGTCATCGCTTAACGAACGAGCCGTATGCGGTAATTCTTCACGTACGGATCTGTGCTGCGTCCCCTATTGGCTTTCTGGCTGCATCGGCTTGAAACCAATGAGGAAGGTTTCGTTCCGAGAATTCGATTTCCGCGTCGCGATCAAATGCACTGAACTTTACTTTCTTGGTCTCGTCCATTCAAATGGCTCCAAACAGAGTAGAGCGATTGTCCTCAATCGCTTCGGCCTGGCATTGATTGGTAGAATCGCCCCAGATCGTTCGGACGCTGAATACGTTAGGCGGACTCGCAGTACCAAACGATTGAGGACAATCGTTTTACTCTGCAAAGTCGGTTTAAGGCAGTTCGGATTCTTGACGAAGAGTCGCTACTGGCTTGCGCGGCCTATGTGGATTTGAATCCCATACGAGCCGCGTTGGCCGAAACCCTCGAAGCGAGTGACTATACGTCTGTTCAACGGCGGATCACAACTCTCAAGGAAAACGTCGCGGCCATCCATGATTCGAACGCTTCGAATTCAGCAACGATCCCAAATCGATCCGACGACTTCCTCAGCCCGATCTCAATCGACGAAAAGAACGACCCATTGTCTTACCGGCCAAGTCGCAATGAAAAGCGTTGCAGCGACAAAGGTTTTCTAGATGGCCGCATGAGCCATACCAGCCCCATGAGCCACGCCAGTACGTCGTTCCCGCGCAGGCGGGAATCCAGCGGAATGCGTGTGATGACTGGGTTCCCGCCTGCGCGGGAATGACGGACAAGTGGGAAGCTCACTCATAGGAGAGTGACGCAGAAGAGAACGCAGAGAGCACATCCAAAAATGTGGCTGGAAAACGATCCGCCCTTCACTCCGGGCCCGCTCCGACGGAACGAAGTTCTTATTCGATGAAAAGAGAACGAAGAAAATGTGACCAATCGCACTGTCACTTGTCTTCTGGATCTAGCGTCTCAGCATCAGCAATGTCTTTGGGACGGCCGCTAGCGCGTTTGTTGACAACCAAGTCGTCGCGTCCAATCACATTAATACATACACCATCCACGTCAACCAAGACTCGGCGCTCCCATGCGTGACCGAATTCTACTCCCGAAATTGCAGTTAAGATATCGATCCGTGATGGTTCTACGCCTATCTGAAAAACGATCCCTGGTTTAGATAGATCATCGACCGTCAAGTCATCCAAAGGAGCACCGAAAACGGCGAGGGAATAAAGTACTTTCCGGGCGTTATCGCTATCTGCACGAACCCAGATGTCCAAATCACCAGTCGCCCGCGGAAATCCGTGCACCGCCAACGCATACGCCCCGACTAACAAGAAATCAGCTCTTGCTTCGGATAGTGCGGACAACATGTCTTTGAAGTCTTGGTTGAACAACGTTCGGTTCCTTGAATGCCCAAGCGGTAATTGTAAGAGGCCATACCATCAAAATTCGTTCTGCGGCCGTTGCGGCAGGAACGCCAGCGTCTCTCCCCTGCTGATCGAGCGTTGAACGTTTAACGATCGTTCTATCCATTCGAGGAAAAGATGACATAGCAGTGAAGTCTTGTGAAAGCGAAAATGTTGACTGACAATAGGCAGCTTTTTACTCTTCCAAACTGTACCATACCAATTCAAATCGCGTAGTCCGAAAGGTAGCGAAATATCAAGTCGGTTCGGCTGAATCACCTCCAACTATCTCGATCCCAAATTTCGAAATAGACCTCTGCGGCCGGGATAGACGAAGGTCGCTTCTCGCCTCCACGAGCGCAACCCTCTTCGTACCAACACTCTCTGCACTCAAAATCCGTAAAGCCCTGCAATTCAAGGATTTACGGAGTTTTATAACCGTTTGGCAGTATCGAACGCCAAGGGACGCAGCGTGGTGTCCCCGAAGCCGGTTGACTCAGAGGGAAGCAGTTGTGCTAGCTGACGATGATGGATCGACGAGAGGGCGAGTAAAGAAACAAGACATCCAATCACGGCCCATAGAATGTCCCACTGCGCGTCCCATATATCTCCTTGATGTCCAAGGAACTCATCACCGCTGGAACCTGCCAAAAGGGTTGCTCCCCATTCCAACAACTCGAAAAGCGCACTGAATGCGATGCAACTCACGGCGGAAAAGTAATTCAACCATCCACTCTTGCCGATGGGCGAGGTCCTGGCATAGATCTCACGAAAGACGATCGCAGGTACGAAACCCTGCATGAAATGTCCAAAACGGTCGAAATGATTGCGTTCGGTAGAAAGAAGCTTTTGTATCCAAAGCCCTACGGGGTTCTTTTCGTAGGTCCAGTAACCACCCGCGATCAACACGAAAGCGTGAACCGCCAAAAGCAAATAGACAAGGGAAGTGAGCGGGAAACGTTTTCGTGTGAATAACAAGACTGGGACACCTACAACGACCCATCCGGCATCCAAAAACCAATTGACTCGGTCCTCCGTCCCAATCAACGTGAAAGCTGCCCAACCGATGATCGATCCCACAAGCACGAAAAAAAGAGGCTTATTCATTTCGTCAATCCACAGTCATTCAGGAGGTGATGTACTTAACGACGTCGCGACTTTGCAGACCGCAGAATAGGCGTCTGTTTGATAAAGGATTTGGCCACTCAAAGTGGGTATAAACGCAGCTTCGATCGAAATCGTTCCTGCTTGCATTGCCATCCTAACAATATCTTCCGCCGCAAGCGTCATTCTGCCTGCGCGACGCGATAACGGAAACGAAATCCCTGAGACGCCATCCAATGCTCGGTAGATTACTTCTGTGCAAACCAGGCGATCTGCAACGGTAAAGTCGAAACTGAAATCGTACTCCTTGCCTTCGTGAAAAAGCGCTCTCGCTACCACATGCTGAATCGAATCGGATGAAAGCTTGGGGCGTATCACCAGAAAGGAATCGGATCGGCAAACGGATGCGAGCGAGCGAACATAAACGCCATCTTTCATCGCCTCCAACACGCGTCCCACTGTCGATGCTCCGCAATCGACGATTTTTTTCCATCGTGGAGAAACGGAGGGATGTTCGCGAAGCCCTGCACGTTCGAGGTACTCTAAACTCCCAACATACAGCGCAGAGTGTGGCCAATAGCCCGGCAAGAAGTAGTTGGTCAAAGCGTACTCCTTGCGAACCAAAAGAATGTCACCAGGGGCAAGCAATTCAGCAAACTCATTACGGACGTTCTTAGGGAGACCCGGTTGATGACCTCTTTTTAAATATTTATCGGCAGCGAGGACGCCAGCTACCTTCTGAATCTGAAACATCGCGGAACCGACAAAATTCCCGCGTAGGAGACTCCAAAGCTGCCTCACGCGAAAGCGGAGCCTAGCCTTGGCATAGCCGCTCCAGCTGATATTCAATCTGGCCGAAAGCTGGTCGATAATCGACACCATCTGCTTTAACTCGTTCGTCTGCGCAAGCTTGTTCCAACGATGGCGACGACGATGATAGTAGCGAGCTGCGTCGAAAAGCATCCACAAGTTCTTTGGCAAAGTCCAGGACGCTTGCGTCTGGTCGTAGACACCGGCGGGAATTTTAAAGCTTGGCTCCGCTTCGTTCAGCTTGCGGCGAATGACGGGACGATGGTGAAACATCTCTCGTAAGGCGCGGGCCGAATCGAGAAGGACTAAAGCGCCGGCATACCCAGGCAAAAACAACTGGTGATACGTTTTAAGATTACGCGTACCGCGATCGCGTAGATCATGAACAACCTCTAACAGCGCAAGCCGCAATTGCCAATACGTCAAAAGCAAACGGCGAGTCTGCTCGTCTTCTGTGGGGGTCAGGTAGTCGCGTCCCAAGTGGTCGATATGTTCCAGCATCGACGCTGCGGATTGCTTCAACTCTTCGAATTGAAGATAGACCGATTGAACAGTCCGAGTTGCTTCTAGGCTTAGGTTTTCGGCATCGATGCGATTTGGGTCCATCCGCGTCATTATAGTCGCAATACTCCTTGTCGTTTGTTGCCGCTGGTCCCTGCGAAGGGTTAGCTGGATTCCGGGCCTTTTATTCCCCGATTCTGGGACATGGCTGCATTGAACTGATCTTGGAGTTGTTGTCGCGTGATTGGAATCACTGGCACCGCTTTCTCAAGCCGTTGCACGAGCGGCGCGTTTCGATTGTTGTGCAACACCCGATCGACTTCTTCCTCAAGCATGAGCAACCAAGCCGGGATGTCCAATCCAACGCCTGTCGGTTCGCGCATCATCAAATGCGATTCTTGAACCAACAGTTCAAACGCTCGGCTCTCTTCCTTATCGCTGAATCGCAGTTGCCGCATTGCGGGGCGGATCAACGCTCGCATCCGATCGATGGTCATCGGCTTGACAAACCGCTCATTCAGTCGATCCGCGACGGTCGGCATTTTCATCGCATATTGCTCTTGGAGCTTGGCTAATTTTTCCAAGTATTGATCCGACTCTTTGGCAACTCTTTCCGCAAGAGCCCGACGCCATTGCTGGGCTGAATTCTGGCACCCATTGTGCACAAGCACTTCGTGCGCCCAAAACACAGGCTTGAGGTTCCAGCAAACTCGGTCGTAACGAACCCGCAATCGGAGGAAGTCCAAGAGCATGTAGAGCATCTCGCCTCGATCCGATTGCGTTGTGGTGCTGTTGTAATCTTTGTACTCTGCAAAGTGATCGATGACTGCTTCGAATACCACACCAAGCCAGCGCTCAGCATCTTCGGTCGAAATTTCGCCGTTCTCAATTGCCTCTAGTAGAGGCCTCACTTCGTCCGTGTCTTGGTTCTTTAGGGCTTGCTCAAGGTAGTTACCAACGCCCTGGTGAAGGATGGCGCGAACATTCGAAAGTTTCAAGAAGCCCTGAGTAAAGAGTCCTTTGCCATACTTCTGAATGAATTCGGCCAGTTGATTCCAAGTGCCCGAACCATCGATTGTTTCTAGCACACTTAAGCGAAGCGTCCGAGAATGTGCCAACCAACTGCCGAGCAGCACTTCGGTGAGTTGCTCTAGCAGCGGCACCAACACTTCGCTGTCGGGTTCAGGTGGACTGCGATCCACCAGCCGATCGAGTTCCAGGCTTGACCACTCTGGTTGAAACGGCACCTCGGATCTCCGGATGCGACGCTTTTCGGAGGTTGGTTTGGCGGGTTTGTCCGCTTGCCATTGATATGCATTTCGGACGAGGCAGCGCACCATGGACTTGAATGCGATCTGGAACAGATCGTCAAACTCCGTTACGGCTCCATGCCCCACGGGATTGTGATGTTCCATATGTCGAGCGGTGTCAACCAACCGACAGGATTCGTAAAAGAACCCTTGCCTCGGTAACCAAGTGAGCAAATGCGTCAACGCACGGCGCCGCACCCTCGCGTTGAGAATATCGATGGGTTGTCCGCCGCGAGCCAGCGAAACATACAACAGCTTTTGCTCTCTCAAGACAGCCAAGAAACCAGGAAATGCGACCTCAACACGGGAACGACGCGCGGCCATCAAGTCACCGAATAGTTCGACGGTCAACACCTCATCCCTGGGAAGACCATCCAGTAATGGTTGGCAGCTTGGTCGATCATCGGTATGAGCCAGAATGGCTCCGATCAACATACGACCAGCGTCGGCCGTTTCGACCGCAGACGCCAAGATTCGCTCCATCAGCGATTCCTTGATCACACGTTGGCGATCGTATCGCGCCATCGATTCCGTGTCCGTTCCACCGATGTCTAACTTAAATGACTGGATTTGGTCAAGCAGCGAAATCAACGCGTTGCGATTGTCAAAGCATTGTTTACTCCATCGCCTTAGCGCAGCGACAACCCGCGATCTACGAGCCGCATCTGCGTTGGCGGATTCGTCCGAGGCACCTTGCGTCGTGTTCAGTGTTTGCGTCGACTGCGACACAAGTTTCCACATTTGGGCTAATGCGACTAAGAAAGTAAGATGCTCACTAAGCCGTTTCGATTCCGCAACTAATTCTTCGGACGATCCTTCGTTTTGTTCGTAGATTTGTCCATCCACACCGTCGTCCGTCGTATCCCGATAGGTTTTTTCCCAATGGGCGGCACCGTAGAGCGAACCGTTCGTGTCCCCCTCCTCGCCATCTGCGACGCCTCCTTCGCTGTCGGCTGAATCTCCGGCAGCCATCAGATCGTTTGATTGCTCAGGGCGTTTCTTGCGTTTCGGCGCTTTTGCAAGTCGAAACTCGGGTACCGACCAGTATGACTCCCCGTTGGCCTCTAGGTAATCAAAAAACTTTTCAACCATCGACCACACGAACTCAATCGAATTCGGTGCATCTGTTTGTTTATTGATACCAGATTGTTGTGCGTCGTCGTTTGCAGCGTTTTGGCCATCGAGGGTGTGTTCGAACAATTGCTCAAGCCACATGCGTGCAAGGTCCGAATACGAAGTGTTTCCGCTTTGCAAGCCGACGCGGGTAGCTTGGCTCAGCCAGTGAACCAGCAGCGCCATCCCTCCAACAAAATCGCGTCGGTCGAGCAATGCTTCGATGACCAATGCGTACGCCTTGGGTGAATCGAACATATCCGCGTTTGGAGTCCAGAACTTCACGTCGCCCGCAGCCGCACCCCCTTTATGCCATAGTCGCAATGCGCGAGCGACCAATTGGGATGATTCGAGTGAGTCTTGAGGATCCGTGGCCGATACATCGCTTACTTCGTGGGCTGCGTATTTACGCCACCAATCCGTTATTTGGCGAAATCGTTTCTCCGTCCCGTTGCAAAGCGATTCTTGGTTGGTTGCCGCCGCTTCTCGCCACAATCGAGACAAAAAACCGAGCGTTTGCTCCATGATTTGGACGAGTTCTTCGACTCGCTCATCCATCACGGTCGCGTCCGTGCCAATGAACCTCGGGAAGTTGCCGGCGAACCCCATAATGTTCCACGGATCCACCAACGCTCCGCATTCGATGCCTCGTTGGATTAAATCGAAGATTTGTTCGGGAATATCACAAGCTTTTGCAAGTTCGTTGCGACGCAAAAGTTGATTGCCAACCGTTAAGAGACAATCGATTCGGCACAGGATGCGGGCTGACGGGACTTGAACATCGTCGGACTCTTCCTTGGCTGCGTTGGCGCTCCCCATTCTTGCAAAGATGCGCGCTAGCTGAACGTGCTCGACTTGCGAAGCTCGCAGCCTCGCAAGATTCGTATTGAGTTGTTGACGTGCCCCCCCGAGAGGTTGACGCCGGATGGCTGCTTCGTGGCGCAATCGATCCGCATGCGGCCCAGTCAAGTTCTGCAAGAATTCCTCATAGAAGGAATCGCGATACAGCGCTATCTGCGATAACAGGTTCACCAGCGTGGTAGTCGATGAGAAGGAATTGGCTCGGCCACCCGAGATGCCCGATGCCATTAGCATGGTTCCGGCGAGAACTGCGGCTGCTTCGGTCAAGGTCTCCTCGCGGGACAGCTCTTTCTCCTGAGCAACACGAGCGAGCAGGGCGTCCACAGTGACTTGCTGCAACACAAAACGGCGATAGTTGGAGTCCTGATCCATCAAGTTGGGATCCCATTGACCAAAATAGTAGTTTGGCCGCTTGTTCACCGGATGATCGAAATCGTATGCTCTCGGATCGAGAGCCAGCTCGTCCAAGTTATTCGGATCGAATTGAGCGTCTTGCAGAATGTGTGGCGAGGTCGCCCGCAGTATATCCAGAGTACGGCCGATGATTTCAAAGTAAGGACCGAACGCGACGCCTACATCGCGAACATACAACGGGATGGGACGAAGCCATTCGTGCGAGTATGGCTCCAGACGCCTTCCTTCAAGCACGGCAACCGGTCGAAAGCCCACATAGTCATTGAGACCATCGATCGCTTTAGGAACGATTCGGTCGATTTCGTTCCATGGCCCCCCTTGCTGAAGAACGCACTCGATCGCTCGACCCAAGAACAGACCATTGAACAAGCCTTCGGGTTCTTGATGGAACAGCAGGTCGCTGTGAAAGTCTAAATAGTCAGGAAGCAAATACAACCAAACGATTTGGAGCACTTGGCTGGCTTGGTCGCTCTCGCGAAAGATCTCCTTCTCATCGCGGAGCTTCCCGAGTCGATCCTGCAGCCATTGCTGGATTGTTAGCCAAGGAGGCAGGCCAGCATAAGGGCTGTATTGGCGAGGCGAACCCGCCATGGCCCAACTATACAGGCGGTTCAGGGCAGCCATGGATTTAGGATCGGATTTCCCGGAAGAGAAATTTAGGTAGCCCAAAACATGGACCAAGTCCTCGTCTTTTGCACCGTTTCGATTTTCGTTGGCCACCAGTTACCTTACCCCAGGCAATCCCTTATGCGAATCCGCTCATCTCAAGGGTACGCTCTACCCACCCTAATGGTAAATCGGCTTTCAAAAACACGGAAGAGGCAGAATGCGGTACCGAGATCGCAACTACCGATATTGTTATCGGGATTTACCTTCCGTCCGGCTTGCCGGGCAGCCGTTGGGCGATAGCCCCGGTTTTCCAATGGCTCGACATTCGTCGAGAACCGGGGCTATCGCCCTTCGGCTATCAGTTTGTTTCACTCGAAGACTCATACCGATGTGCTTACCATCCGGGTAAACCGGATGGAGTGCGGCGAACGTTCCGTTGCCATTTGCATAGCTGCCAATTGTGGTCCCAATTGCGTGAAGCCAGCGGAAACCTTCTCGCGATCAGCCAGGAATAACGCTTTTTACCTCAAAACGCCTTTTTCCCTACTCATTGCACACAGCCAATAAACTATTCCAATGGAAAGTTTTGGACTTCGATGCAAGTTGGTCTGCTTCGCCCGCAAAGAGTTTGGCTCTCTCGGTTTGACCGTCGATCTTGAGAAGTGCGGTTAGCAGCAACATTTCACGGCCCGCCTTGGCTGGATTGTCCAAGATCTTTTTGGAAAGAAGCTCCATAGAACGACTCACATCAACGGAACACGCCGAGAAATAGTCGCTAAGCGATTCTTTCGACAGTTCGCTTGGGTGCAGCTCGCTTCCCGCCGCACACGCTTCGTTCAACAGGTTGAGGACATCGTCCGTCGAAGCAACGGAAGAGGAGTCTTGCGAAAAGTAACTCAACAACGCTTGCCGCAAGTAGACGCCCGCGCCCTTGGTCTGCTCTATCTTTTCCATGGCTTTGCAAGACAACTGCGCATCCTCAAAGCGCCCTTCTTTGATCATATCGTCCACTAATCCAACCGCCGCCTGGGTCCAAATGGGCGAGTAAGGCTGCAGCCCAACTGGTTTATTTGCAACGTATCGAATTCCTGCCTGCGAGTCCCCAGAGTTATCCAACCCAGATGCAGCCCGCAACATCATCAGCGGCGCATCGGCAGAAAGTCCTCTAGAAACGGACGGTTGCTTTGTTTGCGAAACAAGTGATGCACGATTCGCGGGCATCGTCGGAGCGTTCGAGGCAAGTCTGACATTCCCTTGTGCCGTCCTCGGCCAAGATGCGGTGGCCCAAGCGGGTGCAACCGGTGCCGCTCGATTCGCTGCCAATGGAAGGGCGGAACCGTAGTTCACTCCACTCCACAACGGCGGGCAAGCGGGCTCGTAGTAGTAAGTGTTGATGGGAACACTGATGTACGGTACGGCATAGCTGTAGGAATAAAATCGCGGTGCACAATGGAATCGCGGTGCACAAAAGAACGGGGAGCTAAACCCATAGAAGCCAGTGGAAAAACCACTGTTCCAATAGGGACTAAATCCAAAGCTGGAGTATCCCAAACCGAATCCAGAATGGCGAAATCCGAAATGCCCACAATGACGAAAGTGAGGATGATGGGCTTGTGCAACGGAAGTCATGGATTCACTGAAAACTCCAAAACTTACTAGAGCCAAGGTCCATTTGGCAGCTCGCAATCCCATCTTCATTCTAAATCGCATACTCGCACCCCGTTATTTCTTTGATTTTCGGCCTACGTTAGTATTCAACCTATCCGTTTGGAATGCCAGTACCCACGGACGATTTATCGAGAAAAAATGCGTTAAAAGCCAGCGATAGCCAAGCGATCATCAACAGGCTGCCCCCCAGTGGAACGATGCTCCAATGTCCCATACGATCCCAAAAAACCATGCTGTAAAGGCCCCCAGAAAAGAGCAGCATTCCTACAATAAATAGCAGGCATGTCGCCCGCCAGCCGCCGCGAAAACCGGCAGCAGGGGCAAAACCGATCGCAAGGAGGACCAGGGTGTGAAACATCTGGTACTTGACTGCAATCTCACATTGATTGATTTTCTTGGCCACCTCTACGTCGGAGAACCCTTGCTTTTCAAGACTTTTTGGGAGCGAGTGCGATCCCATTGCACCAATGCCAACGCACAAACAGCCAGAGATGGCTGCGACCAAGATCAACCAACGTGAACCGACCATAAACGCACAATTCTTGAGAGCTCAATTGAGAAAGTACCGCTGGTGGGACTCGAACCCACACGACCCTTTACGGGTCCTTGGATTTTAAATCCAATGCGTCTGCCATTTCGCCACAGCGGCAATTTCAAACAAGAATGTATCCCAACTGCCAGTGAATGGGTAGTGGCACATTACCATCCCGACTATCCCCGCCTCGAACTTTTCACTGAATTATTTGGTCCGAAACAGCTTGGGGTCTTGTTTTTCGAATTGCAACCTTGTTTGATAAAGAGCAGGCGTTGGTTGCCAGTGCAACGATCGCCACTCTGCATCCTACTTTCTATTGATAGAGGAGGTCCAATTCCTTATGGCAACGATTCCGATGAGCACTCAGTCTTTTGCAGACTGTTTGCCAGCGGTGCGTGAGGCCAAAAACAATTGCGATGCTAACACATATCATCGCATTGCCGAAGTCAGGTCCCAACAAGGGTTATCATTGCGCGCGGTAGCACGAAGGACAGGAGTCGATGTTCGAGACCTTAAACTGCAAGAGCAGTCGAATTCGAACTTGACGCTGGCCGAGTTGTACCGATGGCAAGTGGCTCTGGACGTTCCAATCGAAAATCTACTCGTAGATCACGATGAAACGCTTTCGGAATCGATTCGAACGCGGGCTGCAATGGTCAAGGTCATGAAAACCGTTGTCGCACTGACCGAGGTAGCGTCCTCACCTCGAGTATCGCGATTAGCAACCATGCTTCGCGAACAACTCGTTGAGTTGATGCCTGAGCTAGCCGAAATCGGCGGTTGGCCCAATTACGGCACCCGTCGCCCACCCGACCAACAAGGTCGAGCAGGTGACAATCCGGTCGACGTTCGCCATCTGAGCCTAGATTAAACCGACAGATGCCGAATCAGACGCAAATGATGAAATGTTTCGAATAGCCATTGTTAATTCTTTTTCTTGGAAATCTGAAACAAGCATCGACCGCATTAAAATGGCCACCCAGTCGGTGGCCATTTTTTTTGGCGTTCCAAGCATCGCAATGGCATCGCAATGGCATCGCGATGGACAACCTCAGCCGGACACCAGGATTTTTGTGGCGTCTCTTGCAGCTATTTCGGGTTGCAACGCCGTCAATGCAATTCCCGATACGACTTTAGTGATGTTGTGGTCGATCTGGTCAGGAATCCCCCAATGGTTTCCGTCGGCAGTGGTCATGTAAATCGAAAGCGTGTTGTGGCCGCTGCCAGGTCGCTCGCCTATCACATGAAGCAACGTTCTCTTGGCTGGCAAACCATCGAAGAGTGTTTCCCCAATGCGATAACCGGCTCGAACTCTGCCTGAATAAACAAGCAGATGCTCCGGAGCAACCCCAAATCCGGCTGTCTGCAGCTCTTGCCGAAGAGACACCAGCAGCCTCACCATTTGGTCTTCGGTCATTACGGCCAATGCATTCAGACCATCGGATATCACGATCTGAGCGTTGTATCGACCGTTGTGTGTCGCTCGTAGGTCGCGAACTTTTGCAACCGAAGATTCGGAGAGTCGTTCACCCGACGTCGGATGCAGAATGTAGTCGTTGCGATCGATTGAAAGCGTCGCCAATGGCACAACTCGCGGAATGTTTTGTTCGGTTTCCTTGGTCAACTCCTTCCAAATGCATTCCTTGGCACTTGCATAGATGCGATGAATCTCGTGCGACAACTCGGGTTTCGGTTTCGAGGGTTCCACGCTAAATCCTTCCGCAATGAAAAGTCCTCTCGATCGAACCAGCGCCATTTGTGCGGCAGCTTCTTCTTGTAGTTGTTTCTCGCTACGTGCATCTCCTTTCAGGCGGCAGTACTCGGCGTAGACCCAAGCGGGATTCCCAAAGTGTTTGGTCGGTTTCCCCTCTGCGTCGACGACTCCAAGACGCTGAAAGAATCGCCACATTCGATCGTCGACTTTGTAGCCGAATTTCTCGCGAATGTGGACATGGTCATGAAAGCTCGTGGTGAGGTAACCAAGCATCGGATCGATGCGAGTTGGCAGTGCCATCAGGTAGCCTGGGTTCGCCGGCATGATTTCATCGATGCACCATCCCAGGTCGTCCAACGTGACGTCCATGTGCAGCGTTGTGCAAATGTCGAGTCCGATCATCAACCCATGCAGTTTGCCCATGACAATGTCTTCCAGACAACAACGGACGAGTTGTTCCCTGGAACGAAAGACTTCAGGGCCAATAAATCCTGCCACGTCATTCAAATGCACCCAAGGCGTTTGAGCGACTCCATTCGCGTCATTCTCGTCTGCCACTGTCTTTGCAAGTGACCTGGCAAAACCATATTTGCGAGATTCGAGCAAAACCATGTCCAAGCCTTTGCCATGCCCGTTGGTAAAATCTGCTCCCTGTCCCGTTTCGAAGTAGAGGGCAAACTTGCTGGTCCGCGATCGTGCGTGCTTGATCATTTTGTCGACGGAGATATCAAATGTACCGTTGGCCGCATCGTTGCCTGCGATGCTCTGAAACCATAGGGCCGTCGACTTTGGGAATCGCCGTTCGGCTTCCGCTTGTACGTCGATGTGGGCTAAAACGCAATGCGGTAGTATCTCAGCGATATCGAAAGTTTCGAGGACTTCTTTCAAGGCCAATTGGATGGCTGCCACCGAGTCGGGGTCGCTTGATACGGGATTCGTACCAACAAGCACATCACCTACGGCAAATGCAAACGCATTGAACAGCTGCCAGCGAATGTCATCGACATTGTCGGTAGGTGAATTCGGTTGAACGCGGGCTCCCATATAGCCGCGTGCACCAAGATTCGTACCTGGGAGTGGGTTGAAGACTTTCGATCCAACTCGAACCAGTTCGTCGTTTGTCATCAGACGGACAACGTACGCAATCACGTCGCTCGATAGTCCTTGGCGTATCGCATGGATCTCTGCTTCGCTTCGCTCCAACAAAAATCGCTTCAAGTCCCCAAGCGTCATCGCGCCGATGCGAGTCTGGATGGCTGCGTCCACAGCATCACCGATGAAATGAAAGAGTTCGTCGCGTTCTGGGGAAAGTTCGTCAATTTGCGCGAGTGTTGTGTTCGCTAGCAATTCCCGCGATTGGATTCGCAACGCTTCGCTTGCTGCGGCGACGCCAACGATTTCGTCACCCTCTTTGAAATCGTTGGCGGCTCCCAACATTTTCTTGTACAGTTCCTCATCCCATTCTCCGCGAACCCGATGAATCCAATCGACCAAGTTTTCACCCTCGATGGATGGTGAGAATGGCGGTGCTCCAGCGGCAAAGTGGCCGAAGGTGGCATTCAACGCGACTCCGGTGAGACTCAAATCAAGAAACCGCCGTCGATACATTGCCGTACTCCACTACTCGAATAAACAACCAGCTACCACTGTCCAAGACCGAACAACCCAACGACTTATCAAGCCGTTTTGAACATAGGGATCGTTCTTTGCAAACGCTTCTGCTACTTCTGGCCCGTCGCCGCAGAACAGCAGGACCGCTCCGTCAACCGGATTTGCGAAAGCGCCTCCAAGCAGCAATTCTCCCCGCAACGCAGCTGCGGTTGCAAGGGCAAGATGCTGCGAACGAAATGGCATGCGTCGAACGGAGTAGTCCGCTACGACTTCGTAGAAAAGCAAAAAATGCTCTTTGGAAACGATCGGTTCAGGAGGTGTCATTCGTTTTGGTCCAACTTTGGCGGCGATCGGCGAGAAGTAACCGAATGAACATTATAGCTGAAATGCAGGGCGTTGGATGGTTGTTTACGCCGTGAGGCACGAACGAGCGTGCGAGTCGCGAGCGCCTCGACTACGTCGATTTTGTGGGTAGTGGATCTTGTTAAAGAGCCTTGCGGCATCTGCCGTTTGTTGCATTTCCGGACGGACTGTGATAAACCATCGAGTTGTATTGCAATTCGGTCCTCGCTTTCAAATGCATTGAATATGGCTGCCAAGACAGCATCGGAAAAAACTGCCTCCAAACCGACCGCGATTCATGCCTTTGATTTCGTAGAGTCGAATCCCGCGACTGCAATGCCTCCAATCATCGCGTGCTTTGGATCGGATGACTTTTTGCGGCGAATGGCCATCCATCATTGGATCGTTAGCTCCAAACTCGATTCAGAAACGATTCGCTCGTACGACGGCGACGAGGATAGTTGGCGAGATGTTCACGACGAGCTTGCGACTCGCTCCTTGTTCGATGCCGGAGGCGGACGACTTGCGATCGTTCGCGGGGCGGACAAATTCGTTACCAAGAACCGCGAGGCGCTCGAACGCTGGGCTGAAAACTTCGCTCCCGATTCGAGTTTGGTGCTTGAATTGCAGACTCTCGCCGCCAATACAAAGCTTTACAAGCTAATCGCCAAAAATGGTATTTTGGTAAACTGCACGCCTCCCCAAAAGGCATCCTGGGGAAATCCGCCCGACGAAAAAGCCATGCAGAAATGGATACTAGGATGGGCCAAATCAAAACACGGCCTTCAATTGTCACCGAAGCAAAGTTTGCTGGTCATTGAACGAATTGGTGCCGTTTGCGGATTAATCGATTGCGAATTGGCAAAACTGGCATTGTTTGCAAATAGCTCGGGGAACGTGCCGGACGAACGCGTTTCGGAGTTGGTCGGTGGCTGGCGGACCCAGACCGCGTGGGAGTTGGCGGATGCAATCGCGGACGGACAGGTCGCGGTCGCCATCGAACAGTTGGACAAACTGCTGACTGCGGGCCAGAATGCGGTTGGATTGATGGCCCAACTCTCTTGGTCGCTCAGAAGATTTGGTTTAGCGGCACAACTCGTTGAGCAATCGGAGCGAGTTGATAGTAGAATACCGTTGTCGGCTGCTTTGGAGCGATCTGGGTTCAATCGTTTCGATGTTGCCAAGGCCGAATCGCGATTAAAGCGAATAGGTCGACCTCGCGCCAAAGAAATGCTCGTCTGGTTGGTGGATCTTGAACTGAAGCTAAAAGGGAGTCACAGCAACGATCAGCGTGCACGGCTGGCTCTCGAATCGTTGATCATGAAATTGGGTTAGTCTATTCGTCTACTTGTACTGGAACTGGATCATGTTGGTGCGTTGCATGTCCAAATTGGAAACTGGCCGATTTGAAGGATTGTTCGTATTCCTTTTCATTTGGTTGCAGGCTAGTTCCGTCGTTGAAGCCCAGAACCCACTCGAGTCGGGGACGTTTTCGCTTTCTGCGCAAGGACTTGCCGATCCGTCGATAGCCAGAATAACGCCCAGCGAGCTTTCCGTACAAGACTCCACTGGTTCTGTCACACGATACCAGCGTGCTCCACGCTACGACACAACGGATCAATTGTTGTTGGGTTATAGTTCTAGACAAGCACAACAAGTCATCCGATGGCCAGCCAACAACTCGGGCCGAATGCAAATTGGAACGCTTCAGAATGGCCAGGTGCAATTCGCATGGAGCAAGATGAACATTGTTGCATCGCAGCAAAGCCCTCTGTCGAACCCGTCCGCTGATGTACTTCCACCTGGGTTGGAGGATGTGGATCTGCTCGGTCGAATGAGGAATAGCCATGGCCAGGGAGCAACTTCTGGCTCTGCCGGCAACCTGTTGAACTTGCCCCAAATGACGGCCATGTCTTTGGCCTCTGGCAACATCAACGAGCGACAATTTCTGTCCATGCATGGGGGCAATCAGCTTGGCTTCGTCAATCAAGCGACCGGTGTCGACGCCGCGTGGTACATCGCGCCTGTGTCGACCAATGTCGTACGCCTTCAACAACGCTTTCAGAACGACTGGTTCGCAATCGGATTGGGAAATGTTCCAAACGCAACTCTCATGCACACCCGACTTGGCAACCGCAGACTGGGTGGGGCGACAGGCTCATTGCCACTTTCGCTGCTTCCGATCCACAATGGAGCCGACCAACTCTGGCGTATCCAAAACATGTCTGGTGGAGGCTATTGTTTCGAAAACGTGATGTACCAAGGCATGGGGCTTACTTGCGTTCCAAACCAAGGGCTGTTTCTGCAGCCGATCACCTATAACCCTTGGCAAGTTTGGTGGCCACAGACCCCTACGTTTGTGTTGCCGCAGCCTCAGTTCAGAACGACTCAACATCAAGTTGTGCCGAACCAACCGCTGGGTTCGACAACCGTGCAAATCGTCAATTCACACAGCGATACGTTGCTGGTTTTGGTTGCCGACCGCCGCAATCCGCAGCAACTTCAAAAATTGCGAATCCCTTCGCGCGGCAGTGAGCGTATCCAATTGGATCGCGACGCTGGTGCGACCATTATCGAAACGGTGGAGACGTTGGATGCATTCGGAAACTGGCAACAGCAGCAATTCAAAACAGCCATTCCACCGAGCGTTTTATACGATATCAGCGTGTACGAAGAATTCTTGCAATCGATCGCAATCGATCGAACAGGGAAAAGTCCTAATCCAATCGAAGATATCAATTACCAACCGCGGGCTGTCGGCTTTTTTCTCGTACCACCTGGTGACGATTTGCCAGCGCAAGCAGAACTCGATGCGTACCGAATTGCCGACGATGCACACAATCCCGGCGCCGTGCGCAAGCTGAGTCAGCGAGACTTGGAACGAAAAAGCGCTGCACCAGCGACGGATCCACTCAAAGATCTGCTGAAACAATTCCAGAAACAACGGGGAGCCTTTTGAGCGATTCCATTCCGCCGATGGCAGATGAAACGCCATTCCAGCTATCCGAAAATGCACCCGCCAATGTCGAGTTTATCAGCAACGCCGAGCAACCATCGTCGAACGCCGAGCCATTGTCGAACGCCGAGCAACCATTGTCGAGGCGAAAGCGGCCGAAGCGCAAACGCACGAACTGGCCCTTGCTCACCATTGCGATCGGTATTGTTTGTGTTTACATCCTTTACGTTTTTGCCCTGCCGGAAATACAAGTAGCAATTTTTCGATCGCGATTTCCAAAAAAATTGATCCCGCCTGAGCTTGCTCTCAAATCGTCAACAAGAATCTTGTTGCGAACCTGCGAGTTTCTGTTCGTGGGGTGGTTCTTTTATCTAGGTGCGAGCATCGGCAGTTTCTTGAACGTCGTGGCTGGGCGAATGCCTGAGGGCAGAACGATCGTTTTTGGCGGTTCAAAATGTCCTTATTGCGACACGAGACTGAGCTTTCTCGACAATACGCCCGTTCTTGGTTGGTTGCTTCTCCAAGGCAAATGTCGCACGTGCCGGTTGCCGATTGCGCCTCGCTACCTCATTATCGAGGTGGTCATTGGTGCAATCTTTGTTTGGATTGGTCTTTGGGAATTGGTCTCTTCAGGATCGAACTTACCCCATTGGGATTCGTCCGGGCGAAGCGGACTGACGTCTCTGATCCTTTTTACGCAATGGCAACTGATTGCTGCGGCCCTTTCTCATGCCGGCATGTTTGCCGTTTTGATCATGCTTGGCGTTGCTAACGAAGGCCGAAAACCGTTCCCCATTTTGCCGTTTCTCGTGATGGCAGCCGCTGTTGCGAGCCCGAAAATTTTCAATTCTTCGCTGGATTTCGTCTCATGGACTGAGCCATTTCAGCGCAGCCTGATTTCGAAACTTGGGCCGATCGCAAATCCGCTCGTTTCCATCCTACTCGGCGGTCTGTCAGGCCTGGGCTTGGGTTGGATTTCTTCCTTCTGGATTGCGGATCGCGCCAACTCGATTGTTGAGCGGCACTGGATCGTGAAGCGACACTGGATCGTGAAGCGACACTGGATCCTCCAATGTTTTTTAATCGGTTCGGTACTAGGTTGGCAAAGCGTTGTGACTATCGTATTGTGTAGTTTGATTGTCTACGGAATGATACGAGCCCTCTGGTCGTCTCGTTCGGTTTCCATTCAAAGCTTCCAGTCCGTCGAAGCGTTTGTGCCAAGCATGTGCCTTATCGGGATTTGCATGTTGCACCATTCCTTGTGGCGGCAAATAGCCTACCTTATAGGTATCGTTTAGACGCGTCTTTACGATGCCAACCCATTTCCTCCCTTTCTTAGTATAGGACCCGCCTGTTATGAAAATTGCGTTCCATCGATTTTCGATGCAATTGCTTGCGATCGCAGCGTTTTCTTGTTGCGTTTCATCTGGACTTGTGCGACACGTGCATGCAGATGTCAAATTGCCGAATGTTTTCTCGGACCATATGGTTTTGCAACAAGGCCAAGAGAATCGAATTTGGGGCACTGCCACAGCCGGCGAGAGCGTTTCGATCTCGATCGCCGATAAGTCGATCGAAACCAAAGCGGATGCCAAAGGATATTGGGAGACGAAGCTCCCATCCATGAAGGCTAGCAGCAATCCGATCAAGCTTACGATCAAAGGCTCGAGCGTCGTTGAAATCAACGATATCTTGGTTGGCGAAGTTTGGATCTGCTCTGGCCAATCCAATATGCAATGGGCAGTAGCGTCATCCAACGATGCGGACCTCGAAAAACTGACGTCAAACTTCCCCAACATCCGCATGATCAACTTTCCTCAAATCGGAACACAGGAACCGATCTGGAGTCACGATGATCGCAAATGGATGGTAAGTGGGCCAAACACTGTGTCAGGATTTTCTGCAGTCGGTTATTTCTTTGCGAGACAAATTCATCAAACGACGGGTACACCGATCGGCATGATCAACAACGCTTGGGGTGGCTCGGCCGCCGAAGCATGGGTCAATCGAGATCTGATGAAATCGGACGGTCGCTTTGCAGGACTGCTGAAGCGATGGACAGGACTCGAAGAGAGATTTGCAGCCTTGTCCGCCAAGACAGATCGCAATGAAGCCGAAAATAAAGAGCTGAACGGACTTCAAGGACAAATGAGAGGTAACGCGCGACCAGGCAACATCTACAATGGCGTCCTAAAGTCGCACATTGGTTACGGAATCAAAGGAGCCATTTGGTATCAAGGTGAATCGAACGCCGGACGAGCGTATCAGTACCGTGACCTGTTCCCTTTCATGATCGAAAACTGGCGCAAGGAATGGGGACAAGGTGATTTTCCATTTTATTGGGTTCAACTAGCTGACTACCTGCCAGAACGCACCGAGCCCGGCGATAGCGATTGGGCCGAATTGCGAGAGGCGCAAACGATGACAATGGACAAGCTAGCCAACTCCGGCCAAGCGGTGATTATTGATATCGGCGAGGGAAAAGATATTCACCCCAAAAATAAGGTGGATGTTGCGCGACGGTTGGCGAGGTGGGCACTTGCGAAACAGTACGACCAGGCAATTGAATTTCAGAGCCCGCGATACGAATCGATGGAAAAAATCGAGGGGGGAATCGCTATTAAGTTTGCCAATGTCGGCAAAGGCTGGCGTCCGTTTGATGTGAACGAACCTAGAGGCTTTACGATCGCTGGCGAAGACAAGAAATTCTACAACGCAGACGCAAAAATCCTGCCGGACGGTCGTATTGAGGTTAAGTCAGCAAGCGTATCTGCACCTGTTTCGGTTCGCTATGCATGGGCACAAAATCCGATCTGCAATATGTTCAGTCAAAACGGCTTGCCGCTAACACCGTTTCGAACCGATGATTGGACTGGCATTACAGCCGGCAAGGATTAAGGTGAGCGTCGTAGCACAGGCTGCTAGCCTGTTTTTTATGGACAGGCTGGCAGCGCTGGCAGCCTTTTTTTTATGGACAGGCTGGCAGTCTGTCCTACGTGAATCCGATGGTCGCACCCGGCAGGTACGACCTATTCGGATTTCAACGCAGCTTGGTAAATTTGCAACATCTCCGGCTGCGAGGCTGGCCGAGGATTGAACGAAGCGGTCCACTGTTTTGTAGCGGAGTCCGCAAGTTTTCCCAAAAGCAATTGCGTCTCATCTGCGTTTGCTTTTGATTGGCTCGGCCACTGAGGTAATCCCTCCAACGACGTTGCTAACTTGGCTTCTTGCATCCAACCCTGGAACACATCAGCCACTCGATCCGAAGCCTTTTGTGTCGTTCTGGACTTGTCATGTGGCAGCAAAGACGCAAGTTCGGCATATCGTTTTTCGACGACCGCACTGTTGAAACGAATGACGTGCGGCATCATCAAGCCGACCGCCTGTCCGTGCGCAACGCCCAGCATGGCGGTTAGCGGGTTAGCAAGTGCATGAGCTGCACCCAACATCGACGCTTCGATGGCCATTCCGGCGAAGCAGGCTCCCAATTGCATTCGTCCTCGTGCGTTGACATCGTCCCCTGTTTCAAGAACGTGCGAAAAGCTGCGCGAGAGCAATTGCCAAGCTTCACGCGAATAGCATTCCGAGATTGGCGTGCGCTTGTTGCAGACAAAGGTTTCCAAAGCGTGCGTAATAGCATCAATCCCAGTCAATGCCGTTACCGAGTTGGGTTGTGTGAGGGTTAACGCAGGGTCTAGGATTGCGACCCGACACGCCGCTTTGGGATCTCCGCACGCCATTTTGACATGCGTTTCCGAATCGCTGATCAATGCAAAGGACTGAGTCTCACTCCCAGTCCCCGAAGTCGTCGGGATTGCTATCATCGGAAGCATCGGGTGTGTCGCTTTGCCGACCCCCCAATAGTCGCTCATGCGGCCACCGCACGAGTAAAGGAAATTGATTCCTTTCGCGCAATCCATGCTCGAACCACCTCCGAGTCCAACCAGCAAGTCAGGTTGAAATTCTCTAGCACATTGCACGCCTACGTCCACATGATGGGTATTTGGATTCTCGGCTAAATCATGAAACCCTAGGACTTCGACTCCGACACTGCGCAGGCTTTCCATGCCGAATGAATAAATGCCTGCATTCACTACGCCAGGGTCGCTGACGACCAACGCACGCGCACAACCTAGTTCTCTTGCTAGGCTCCCAAGGCGTTGCACCGTGTGTGGACCAAAGATGATTCTTGGACGAAGTTGGTAGTCAAATTCCTGCATAGATCTATTGTTTTCATTTTGAACAGTATCACTATCTCCATCTCGTGTGATTATCCCCTCCGGACAACCGGCCACGACAATCTTAGTGTATTCGGAATAGTTTACCACTTTCCCCCATTTCAATTGCACTTGTCTTGGGAGCAGACTTCCTTAGCGTAAATTTTTTGCAATTACTCCTCCGATATCCTCTGCTGTGTAGTGTTCATGGATGGACCAGAAACCACTCTCACTAGAGGGGCAAGATGCCCGTCTGCCAATCCGTGCTCGCCACAAAATGGAATGGGCCTTTGTGTTTAGGCCGTTTTAAAAACGCTAATGCGTTCCACCCTTGTTCAGGATAGGAGTTCCAGAACTATGAAATTAAGCAAACTCGCGCTGAGTGCAATGATTGCAAGCGCTTGCTTCGCGGGAACGGCTTTCGGTCAAACCAACCGAACCGCCCCAAAGTATTACCCAGCTTCGTACTATAGTTACCACCAAGATGGTGCGGCTACGCAAGCTCCAGCACCAATTGCATCGGCCAGCAACGCCGCAAAACCGGCTTCAGATTGCTTTGCCAACAGTCCGGCTTGCGACGTCGCTGCGATTTGCGACGGGAAAGGCAGCAGTTGCGATAGTATGGCCAGCTGCGGTTGTGGCGCGTCCAGCTGCCGAGGCGGGTGCGGCTCGGGCGGTTTGCTCGGGCTTGGCTTGCTAGGTGGCGGATGCAACTTAGGAGATCCGTGGAAACTTGCTCCGAATGGAATCGCCGGAGTCACCGTCGGCGGATGGACGAGTGTTGGATACCACGATCGCAACAACTATTACAACTTCAATAACTATGCTGATCACGTTCAACTCGGCCAACAATGGCTCTTCGCTGAAAAAATAGCGAACGGTAGCGACGGCATCGGTTTCGGCGGACGCATCGATTACATCTACGGTACAGATGGTCCGGACACTCAGGCATTTGGTATCGCAAATCCTGGGCATTGGGACAACAATTGGGACAATGGTGGAGCGTACGGTAGCGCGATTCCGCAGTTGTATGGCGAAGTTGCGGTCGGAGACTTGTCGGTCAAGGTCGGGCACTTCTTTACCATCGTTGGTAACGAAGTCGTTCAATCGACTGGCAACTTCTTCTACAGTCGTCAGTTCACCTTCTACAACGCTGAGCCGTTCACCCATACGGGTGCTTTGTCAACCTACAATGTTGACGCGGACACTCAGTTGTACAATGGATATGTCATGGGTTGGGACAGCGGCTTCGACGATAACGGCGATGCTTACATCGGCGGTTTCAAGAAGAAGCTGAACGACACATTCACCCTGTTGTACACAACGGTTCTCGGCCGATTCGGTGACCGCAATGCGGGTGCCGTTGGCGAAAATGGCGGAATTCAAAGCGTGGTTTTGACGGCCAATTTAACAGAGAAGCTGACGTACATCTCGCAAACCGACTCTTTGTACACACACACGAATGCTGGTGCTACATTCCGTAATACTTTTGGAAACATCAATTACCTAATCTACAAGGTAAACGATTGCGTTTCGATTGGAAATCGTTTTGAGTGGTTTAATTTCAGCGGTGCTGCCTTTAACAACGTCAAGAACGACGACAATTTCAACTACACAGCGGGCATCAACTACAAGGTTAATTCGAACTTGGTGCTCCGCCCTGAAGCCCGTTGGGTCTGGGATCGTCAACGCTACGGATTCAATGAAAACTTCGCATCGAGCCAAGTCGCATGCGGTGGAGACATGGTCTTTACGTTCTAGTCGGAATAGGGATAGGCGGATCTAAACACAGAAGACACCCTGCCAATCGGCAGGGTGTTTTTGTTTGATGGTTGAGTATCCCCGCCTGCCGTATCCCCCTATGGTAACCCGACGCGTAAGCGACTATGGTAACCCGATGCGTAACCGCGTAAGCGAGGGATCGGCAATGAAATCCTCGCTAACCGGCGTGTTGATTTAATAGTACGACGGACTTTCAAGTCCGTCGAAGTCCTCATTGACGTACTTGGAAGTCCGTCGTACTGCCCTTACTCAATAACGACTTCATTAAAGCAACAAGCCAGGGTAGCGAGGGACAATTTAGCAGGTCCCTCGCTAACGCGTCGGGTTACCATCAGGTGTCACGAGCGCGCTCGTGAATCCATGGGCGAAACGCCTTTCGCCAAATGAACTGCGGCTTTTTACAATGCATCCATGAACAAAACTGCCAAAGGGCTCGTAGCAGCCGCACGACAGCTTCGAGCTGAGCTCGACATGCTCAACTTCTCGGCACCGGTAGCCTGTGTCTACAATCCGTTGCATTACGCTTGGTTGGCTCATGAGAAATATTTGAGCACCTACGCGCACAGCCCTTGCCGCGTCTACTTGTTGGGCATGAACCCAGGCCCTTGGGGGATGGCTCAAACCGGCGTGCCGTTCGGCGAAATCGATGCCGTTCGAAACTATCTAAAAATCGAAACCCGAATCGATAAGCCGTCCGTGGAACATCCCAAAAGACCCATTGAGGGCTTTGCGTGCCAACGGAGCGAGGTCTCCGGCAAGCGTCTCTGGGGGCTCTTTGCGCATCGTTATCCCAATCCTGTCGACTTCTTCGCAGAGCATTTCGTTTCGAATTACTGCCCGCTTGTCTTCATGGACGAAGGGGCGAGAAACGTGACGCCGGACAAACTCTCGGCGAACGAGACTGGTTTAATGGACGCGCTGTGTGATCGCCACTTGCAACAGTCGTTGCTGTTGATAAAACCCGAGTTCGCAGTTGGAGTGGGCGCCTATGCGCAAGCATGCTTGAAACGCGTTTGCGACTCTCACCAACAATTAAAAGATACGACGGTTTGCAAAATATTGCACCCGAGTCCCGCATCGCCCGCAGCCAACCGTGATTGGTCGGGGCAAGCGACCAAGCAACTGCAAGATGCAGGAATTTGGTAGCAGTCTTGGCAAGCCCTCTTTTCGCGGCGGTCGGCGCGGTGGCGACGGCCTTGTCTTCGTGAACTTGGGCGTTGTGCCCAAGGTTCGCAACATGCTTGGGGTTAGGTAAACTCACTTCCGTTTGCTGTATTCCTGCCCCCCACGTGCTTCCAAGAGATGAACCGCCAAATGCGGTTCCGAATGCCGGGGTGTGGGAAGTGTTATGCAATTGATCCCGAAAGGGATCACTAAGCGTTAACGAATTGACATAAATTCGCTGTCCCAGTTATTCGTTAAGTGCGTGCGAGACTACAATGCCGGTTGAGCGGTGTTCGAATCGACTGGCTGGTTGCTCAAGATACTTAACCCAGGTTAACGGGAATTCGTAAATGCTGAAACTTAGAAATCGCCGTTGTTGGACGCTGTTTGCCGTCATCTGGCTTTGCCAGGTTGCGACGCTCTGCAGCCAGGAAAAGTCGACGAGACCATCCGTTGCCGTAGACGAACTCGTGTTCGTTCAAGCGGGTGATTTGCCGATCATCATCTCGGCCCCTCATGGCGGTACGGGCGAGGTACCAGGAGTATCCGAACGGACAGGTGCAGGATTGGCGACAGGCCCATCTGGGTTCTTTACCGGTCGTGACGGTGGTACCGAGGAGCTCGCGATGGAGGTCGTCGAGGCGATCAAAAAGCGATTTGGGAAATCTCCGTATGTCGTAGTCTCCAAAGTCCATCGCAAATACATGGACCCAAATCGTCCCCCTGATATCTCCTTCGAAGATGCGAAGATGAAACCCTACTACGAACACTACCACGACCATCTATCGAAGTTCGATCGGGAGGTGACGGACCGCTTCAAGGCAGGTGTTTTGATCGATTTACACGGTCAGGGAACAAGCAAAGAGACGGTCTTTCGAGGTACCAAAAATGGACTTACAGTCACGCATCTTCGAGAGACGTTTGGAGAAGCGGCCCACATCGGTACCAAGAGCCTGTTTGGACTGCTAAGCGCACGGGGCTGGAAAGTGCATCCCTCGCCACACCATGAAAAAGAACAATCCGGCTTCACCGGTGGCTACATCGTTCAGTCGTATGGAAGCCACAAATCGCGACCAATCGACGCGATTCAACTTGAGTTCGGTGCCGAGTATCGAGTGGCAGGCAAACGAGCCAAGACCGCTGAGGTGCTGACAGACGCACTGGTCGAGTACGCCGGTCTCTACTTGCAAGTGCAAGTGCCCGCCGAACGGAAAACGAGCGGGACGTCAAAGCCTCGGCTAAAAGTAGCAGTGTTTGTCGACGAAGGGGTAAGTTCCACAGCACAACTATTCAAGGCCTTGGAAAGCGACACGAGCCTGGTTGCATCCAAGGTTTCGGCTACGGACATACGCGATGGCAAGCTCGACGAGTATTTGGTATTGATTCATCCGGGTGGCTCTGCCCGCAGTCAGGGAAAAGCCCTTGGCGAAGAGGGCCGAATGAAAGTGCGAGAGTTTGTGAGAAGCGGGCATGGAATGGTAGGGATTTGCGCGGGTGCGTATCTGGCGTGTAGCGACAACGATCAACGTCTTAGGATACTTGATGCGAAAGTTATCGATCGCGAGCACTGGAACCGAGGATTTGGCAACGTCGATATCTCGATTACCTCGCTCGGACACGAAATACTCGCACTCGAAAAAGGAAGAACAGAGGTCTACTATCATCAGGGGCCATTGCTCGCTCCCGCAGAGGATTTACAAGTTCCGGACTATCGTACGTTAGCAAGATTTGAAACCGAAATCGCAAAGAATAACGCACCGACGGGTGTGATGGTTGGCACGACAGCGATTGCACTAGGTGAGTTCGGAAACGGTAGGGTAATCTGCTTCAGCCCGCATCCCGAAAAAACCCCCGGCCTTGAGTCGATGTTACTTCAGGGTATTCACTGGGCCGGAGGCAAAAAGATGTCCGGTCCCTCTTTACAATAGCGGTGGCGCTACAAGATCACCAACCGAAAGGATTCCGTCAGCGGCTTCTGGCCCAGGAGCGCCCCGCCGAGAAGCGGCTACATGATGAACGTGGACCACATATGGGGCTGGGCCGGGCTGGGCCTTTTCGCGGATCGTCAGGCATTCGCGGACCATTTCCTCCGGGGCGACGTTCCGGCTCGCGGGTGTTGTTGTCTGATGCTCAGTTGCAAAGTAAGTTGGCAATTGCGAGGCACGTTCATACGCGGGACCAACGCGCGGTAGTTAATTCGAAGACTCCTTGGCCACTTTCGCTTTCCTTTTCCCTCGCAATCCAACAACCAGCCTAAAAGTTTGGCGTGGGGTTTGCTCTGGCGTTATCGAGGCGCAAGCTCTTTTGCGACACCGAGCTCGACCAAACAGCGCTGCACGATGCGGTGAGTGCTCAGTCGCATTGAAGAGTAAAGACAAAAAGGCATTGATCACAATGTGGGCCGAAAACCGTGGGATAGTGCCTTAGTTGCCTCATTCCCAAACAAAGAAAACCTTGACGATCCAATGACAAAACTATTTGAACCCCTCAAGATCAAGGACATCACCTTTCGTAACCGCATCGCAGTCTCGCCCATGTGCCAGTATTCGTCGGTTGATGGGTTTCCGAACGATTGGCATCTCGTTCACCTCGGTTCTCGGGCTGTTGGCGGGGCGGGGCTCGTCGTAATGGAAGCGACCGCTGTTTCAGCCGACGGTCGCATTAGTCCTGCCGATAGCGGAATCTATTACGACGACCACATCGAGCCATTCGCCAAAATTGCTCGCTTCATCAAACAACATGAACGCCTAGGTGCCTGGCACCCACCGACCTCGACGAACACCTGGCACCTGGCACCTGGCACCCACCGACCTGGCAATGACGAACACCGACGGATGGATCAGTATACGTTGATGATGGAACCCAGAAACGACTTACGAAAAAGACTCAGCAAGGGAGATAACTCATTTGAGTGAAACAACTTGTCACGATAGTACAGTGCCATCCGTGCTAGGCACCTACCTTGCGCATTGAAACAACGAGGTCATCGCCGGGTTCGGTGTGTCTGCTGTGTTCGGCTTTCTCATCGTTCCTGGTGTTTTCTTGCAATGGCGATACGAAGCGCAAACAGACTTTCAGACCGCCGAAAGGCCGCCGTCGATGCGAATGACTTGCCCGCAAATGAAGTCGGACGCGGGCGACGCCAGGAAAAGCACTAGGTCCGCGACCTCGACTGGCTCGCCAAATCGGCGCGAAGGGATGCGGGCCTTCATCGGGCCGCCCTTGCTCGGATCGCCCCAAACCTGCTGGCCCATCGCGGTGAGGATAACCGTCGGCGCCACGGCGTTGGCCTGGATGTTGAACTGTGCCCACTCAGCCGCCATTGTCTGTGTGAGCAGGTTCAACCCAGCCTTGGACGCAGAGTAAGCGCCATGCCCCTCCGGCGCGAGCACTCCCGCCAGCGACGAGATGTTGATCACCTTCCCGCGACGCTGTTCGATCATATTCGGGACGACCGTCTGGGCGACCAGGAAGGGTGCCCGGAGGTTCACGTTCTGCGTTTCCTCCCAGTGTTCGAGTGAAGTTTCCAGCAGGCTATCGATGAATACGACGCCCGCGTTGTTGACAAGGATGTCGACTGTGCCGAGAAACTCAAGTGCTTTCTGTCCGGCGACGCGAGGCCCATCGACGGTCCGCAGGTCGGCCTCGACGCTCAGGCAGCGGCGTCCTTTCCTTTCGACAACCTGCCGGGTGGCTTCCAGGCCAGCGGCATCGCGGCCGGTGATGACGAGGTCGGCGCCGGCATCGGCGAAGACAGCGGCGATCTCGGCACCGAGACCGTGGGAGGCGCCGGTGATAAGTGCGCGTTGGTTGGCGAGGGTAATGCGTGTCGTGTAGTCCGGCATGAAGATATCTCCTTTGAGGTCCGTCGGATTTGGTCGATTGCGATTAGCTCGTCTCTTCCACCGAACGAATAACAATCTATCCCAACTGGAGCGAAGCGGAACGGAGGGATAGATTGTACGTTGGGCTAAGTCGCTTCGCCGTGTCTGACCTGTGCGGATTCTACGCGTTCCGCATTTCTTGACTTCAGTCTATCAGACCCGCAAGCGCATCCGCAACATGCTTGCGGCGTGTTTTCCTGCCAAGTTCCGGTTGCTGCTCTGACCGATTGTGACGGTTCTAATCTCTTGGTTGCGACCGATGTCCAGACCGTTGGACTTGTCCTCGTTTCTCGACTCCTGTGATTCTGGGTGAGCGCTTATTTCGGAAAGTTCGCTCATCGTCAGCCACTCCCGTCGTTACGCCACCATGTCGGCTGATACTCGCCATAAAAAAGTTCCCGCCAACTCGGACGGTCCGTCGATGACTCTATCTCCATCGAGCATTTACACTTCGGACACTTTTTCGAAGTTGTTGGTGAGTCCTCTTCTTCTGCGACCAGTTTTGTGGTCAGCTCAGGAACTCGCGTTGACACTGGCGATAGTTCCTCGCAAGTTTTACTGAACGAACACCCGGGTGCCTGGCACCTATCTATTCTCTTTACAATAGCGGTGGCGCTACAAGATCACCAACCGAAAGGATTCCGTCAGCGGCTTCTGGCCCAGGAGCGCCCCGCCGAGAAGCGGCTACATGATGAACGTGGACCACACGTGGGGCTGGGCCTTTTCGCGGATCGACGAACACCCGGGTGCCTGGCACCTATCTATCTGCGGTTATCGGTCACTGACTGGGTGGAAGGCGGCGTAACGCTAGATGAATCGATCGAACTTATCCGGCAATTGAAAACGGCAGGGCTCGACATGATCGACGTTAGCCACGGAATGGTCACGCCCAATGTAGACGTTCCCTGGGCACCGGGAATGATGATCGCTCCTGCCGGACGCATTCGACGCGAGGCCAATACTGCGCGGCCAATTTGCGCGTGGGGAGTTGCGCTAGCTAGCGCGAGTCAAGAGCTCTGGATTGGAGGCTGGGCCGCAACATCCGTTAGTTTGCAGAAAATAAGCGAGTCGGTGAACGTGCCGTTGTAATGCCAATTCTCTCGAAAGTGTGCTTCTTGAACAAAGCCACACTTGATGAGAACCGCTTGGCTAGCCAGATTCGCGACCGAAGTGTTCGCTTCGAGGCTATGCAATCTCAAGGTGTGGAATGCGTATGCGAGCACTGCTTCGATGGCCTCAGACATGATGCCTTGTCGCCATGATTCCGGCCTTAGCATGAAACCGATTTCCGCTCGATGATGCCTCTTGTCGATTCGCCATAAACAAACGGCACCAATCAACCCGTTGGAATCGCGAAGGCATATTCCCCATTGGACACCCGCTCCTGTTTCCAAGTCCCGATGCATTTTCAAGATCATGCCTTCGACGGCTGATGAGTCTTTGTCATCATCTCGACCGAGGTACTTAGTTACCGCCGGGTTGTTCCGCAATGCAAACAACTTCTCTGTATCCGAGACGACGATTTCTCGAAGCAACAAGCGTTGCGTTTCAATGGTCGGAAAGCGTTCGATGCGAATTGGAAGCATTAGCGAGCCGTTACCGTACTTTCTGCATGAACCTTACGAAGTCCTTGTCGAACTTGCTCAAGTCATCCCCAAAGGAGTGCTGGAAAAGCTCGATTCTTTCCTTTGGACTAGACGTTTTGCCGGGCGGAATCTCGCGAATGCTTTTGACATAACTTGCAAATTGCTTAGGCTTGCTTTTGAGCAAGTAGAACGTGAGTCCCCAAGCTTCCGCATACGCTGAAGTCATCGTTTCGCCAGAACGTAGCTTCCCATCGTCCATCAGCAACGTTTCCAGGGAGTCGGACCGTCGCTGAGGCATGTAGCGAGCAAGGTTTTGGTAGTTGTATATGTTTACTTTACCCGTTCCTCCCCATCCATTTGGGCTGTTTGGATCGGGCGATTCAAAGAAGGTTGCAAGACCTTCGCTGAACCAAAGCGGACTGTCGCCGAGCCTCACTTGCAGACCGCTGTTGAACGATATCTGATGGCAGGCTTCGTGCACGATGGTTGCGACGGTACGTTCTGCTTGTGGACGAGACAGTATTTGATTGATCAATTCCTGATTGACTTGAGCTCCGGGAGGCAACATCCCTTCGATGCCGGTCAAATCATACGAAGCCAATCGATTGGTTGTCTGATGGTAATAACCGATGGTGTTCTCTGCGCCTGCGAACTCCTTGCTCGCGTAGTCAACGTAACCTTGCTTGGTTTCAAAAAGGAGAGCAACGAGAGGGAATCGAGGGGGCAAAAGCTCAATGCCATTCTTCTTCCAAAATGCGTAGAATCCTTTGTGGAGGCGTTCGTATAGACTTAGGTTCCAACGAGCGTAGACGTCCGATGTGTTGTAGCAAACGACAATGTGATCCTTCTGCATTGTTTTGAAGCCGGCTGGCAAGAGTTTCAAGACTCTTGCGGCGAGTTCTTTGGCAGGGGTTGGAACAAGCGTTCCGGGCAATTCCTCGATTCTTTTCAGTTCCGAAGGTGCGATCGCGGTGAGTTGACCGTCTGCATCGAGGATTAGGTGGCCCTGAATTTCATGACATGCGACCAACTCACCCACGACTACCCGAAGTTCCTTGCTCTCTTCGAAAGTCATTCTCAGCAGAGATTGAAGAGGCGGTTTGACCGGATTCGTTTTTTCGGAGGCCGACGGTGGGGAAGGTTCGGTTTGCCCGCGAATTTTTCCGCAGCATGCGATTCCAGCGAAGCAACAAATCGAACTCAGAAAGCAAACTTGTAGGACCGAGGACAATAGGTTGGTTGAATGCATACCGTTTTTGCGACAGTCCAGGTTATTTTTCAAGCCCCGTTTCGGGCGGTTTTCGTCGGAAAACCGCGACTACGTCTTCGACGGGAACGACGTAGAGCTGATTGTCGGGCTCGAAATCAACCGGAATTGCATTTTTGGGATGAAACAATATTTTGTCGTATTGACGTAATGGAACGTTCTCGTCGTGTTCAACCTGACGGCTGATCGTGACAATTCGGCCAGTAATCGTTGGGATTTCGGCGGCGTCAGGCAGCGCGATGCCACCTTTCGTCTCACGTTTTGGCTCATCCTTCAAAACCAAAACGCGGGCGCCCACGGGTTCAATATAGTCAAATTGAGATGTTTTTTTTGCCATCAGCAAAGCATAGGCCGCATCGTCAAAACGGCAAGTACATTTGCACTTGCATCCGGTGCCAAATTCGTCATACTGCTGGGCTTCCCCAAGAATAAATTGGGCCGATCCACGGCCCGTTATCATAGAATATTTAGAGCAGCGGAACGCAGCAGTAATGATTGAAACGATTGAAGTGGCCAAACGAGATGTGCTCGGCTCCCGAGCCATGATTAAGATTCGCGAAAAGGGACTTATCCCGGCAATTCTATACGGCCACGGCCAAGAAAATGTTTGCCTGACCGTTTCCCTGGAAACCATAAATAACTTGATCAAGCACGGCACAAAACTTGTTTCCTTGAGCGGAGACGTAGTCGATACGGCTTTGCTGCGAGCTGTTCAATGGAGCAGTATGGGCGATCATATCATTCACGTTGATTTCGCTCGTGTTTCCCAGACGGAAGACGTCGAAGTAACGATCCCAGTTCATTTGCACGGGGAAGCCCCAGGTGCTTTGTCGGCTGCCGGTCAACTTCGCTTCTTGACCCACGAAATCGTCATTAAGTGCCCCGCATCGCTGATTCCAGAGTATTTGGTTTGCGAAATTGGGGCGTTGCAGCTTGGTCAGTCGATTCACGTGAGTGAATTGACGCTGCCAGCGGGCGCCACCGCGGTTACCCCTGGAGCTATTGTCATTGTGCAGGTTGCGGTTGCGGCAGGTGATGCTGCGGCAGAAGCCCTCGGCTTGCAAATTGAACCAGAATTGATTCGCAAGGAAAAGCCGGCTGAAGCTGGAGCGTAATGAGTGGTGGCTTGGGTTCTGTTGCTCGTGCAATAACCGATGCCGGAATGGCTTTGATTGTCGGACTTGGAAACCCAGGGGCCAAATACGATCGAACGCGACATAACATTGGATTTGATTGCCTCAATCGTTTGCATGCAAGCATGGGTTCACCCAGTTTGCAAGCAAAGTTCGAGGGCCAGTTTGCAAAAGGTCGAATCGGGCAGCGAGATGTCTGCTTGGTTTGGCCGCTTACTTTTATGAATTGCAGTGGACGTTGCGTTTCGCAGTTCGCTCGATTCTACAAAGTGGAATTAGAGAATATTTTGGTGATTTGCGATGACTTGAGTTTGCCGCTTGGTAAACTCAGAATTCGCAAGTCAGGTTCGAGCGGTGGCCAAAAAGGCCTCAATGACATTATTCAATCGCTAGGCACTCAGGATGTGACCCGTTTGAGGATCGGAATCGATCCAACTCCGGCGCACTGGGATACAGCGGATTATGTCCTGAGCAAATTTTCGGCTTCCGAGCGTGCGGTCGTAGACGAAGGGCTCTTTCGAGCCAACGAGGCGATTGCGATTTGGTTGAAAGAGGGTGTGGATTCAGCGATGAACATTTTCAATCGAGAGTCGAAGCCACCTAAAGCGTAATGATTTTTACAAGTAAGACCTAAGGTTCATTCAGCAGTATTTGGATCAGTTTCCAGGAGTTCATACGTTGGTTACCGGAATTTACGAGTGCTTGTTCCTCTTCGACAGCAACCATTACGCCCGCGATCCAGGTGGTGTTTCAGGCTCGGTGCAAACCCTGATCAGCGATGCTGGCGGAGAAATCTTGGTCAGCCGTTTGTGGGCTGAACAAAGACTTGCTTACCAGATCAAGGGCCATCAAAAGGGGACCTACTGGCTAACCTACTTCAAGCTGGATACGTCCAAGCTCAAGGAATTAAATCGAGCTTGTCAGTTGAATGAAAGCTTATTGCGATTCATGTTCACCCGCGTGGACGCAAGATTGATCGATGCATTGGTGGCTCACGCTCAAGAAAAAGTGGTTGTGCCAATCGATGTACTTGAAAAAGTGGCGGTAGGCGTCGGCGGTGGCATCGACGATGATGAAGAATTAGAGGCTGACGACGAATAGGACATTCGGTGTGGCCAAACGCTCAATCGTTTTTTTAGGAATCGAGGCACATCATGGCTAGCTATAATCGTGTTATTTTGCTCGGAAACTTGGTGCGTGACATTGAGTTGCGGTACACCAGTAGCCGTATGGCCGTTTGCCAAAATGCAATTGCGGTCAACGACCGACGCAAGAACGCAAGCGGCGAATGGATTGATGAGACATCCTTTGTGGATGTCACGTTTTTCGGACGAACGGCGGAGATCGTTAGTGAATTCCTCAGCAAAGGTTCGCCAATCTTTGTAGAGGGTCGACTCAAGCAGGACACTTGGGAAAAAGACGGCCAAAAGAGAAGTAAACTGTACGTCATCGTCGACCGAATGCAATTGCTCGGCGGACGAAGCGACGGCAAAGGTGGAGAAGCTCGCCCGCGAGCAACTGCATCCGCGGGAAATACCCGTTTTGTGGATTCAGCAAACGAAGGGCCTGGAGCAATGCACGCCGGAAACAATTCCGACATGCACGTTTCCGAGGTCGGGGAAGATGTCTATGTCAACGAAGATATGCCTTTCTAAGGCATGCCGTTCGCAACGACGCAACGCACAAGCATTTGCTAAGCAACTCAAGAATTGATGACTTTTTTCGGATCCGAGTTTTAAAAAATGGCAGTTATTAAAAAGAAACGCGTTCCCCAGTTCCCACGCCTCCCAAAAGGCCCCAACGGTGGCATCCAATTGATGCTGATCCAAAGCGTGGAACATCTAGGCAAATCAGGCGACGTCATAGAAGTGAAGCCTGGTTACGCAAATAATTTTCTGCTGCCTGAAGGCCTAGCCATCGTCGCTACCGATCACCATAAGCGAATGGTTGAGAAGCACCGCGTCAAACTGCAAGATCTGGAGAAACAACGCCTCGTTGGATTGCGTGCGCTCGCGGACCAAGTCTCCAAGCAATCGATCAATGTCGAAGCAAATGCGAACGACGAAGGTCACTTGTACGGCAGTGTCGGCGCTACCGAAATTGTCGCAGCCCTTAAGGCAAACGGTTTCCATATCACTGCGGACCAGGTCAAGCTGGAAGGTGTGCTCAAAGAACTCGGACTCTACACAGTCAAGATTCAAATGCACACGGATATTACAACCGAACTCAAAGTTTGGGTTGTCCCCACAGCAGCCCACTAACCGGAATGCTGCCGCGCGAAGAGTTCGTCGAACAAGCATACCTTTTTCGAATTCTTTCGGAACGCTTAGGCCTGGACATCACGCTCCAAGATCTTTTGGAGCAATGTCGGTTCGAAGCCTTGGCCACAACGAAGCTTCCGATGGCAATAGGCTTTCTGTCGACAGAGCTCAAGCACTCAGGCATCATGGCGCCTGGAATGAAGCGCCTGCAGCACTACTTCACTCCGTTTCAAACTTTCGTCGTCGACCAATCCGAGCAAGATGCGGGACAATTCGATTTTCGGACAGCTCTCAACATCCTACGCCTGGAAGCAGAGTTTCGAGCAGGCTCCGACAACCGACAAGGTTTGTTTTTCTATCAGTTTGAAGTCCTGTGCCGCAATCGACTGAACTACGACCGCGGCCTGAAGGCCATGAGCGACGACCCGCTCTACTCTCCTGAGTGGCGTGATTGGATTCTCATCGTCCGCAAGCAATTGGGAATCATCGACATTGCCGACTTGATCTATGGTCGCAGCGAAGAGTTTGTCCACTATCGCAAACGCCATCTGGGTGAGGACGCTGAGGCTGAGTACCCTATCCTGTTCGGTGAACGCGAAGGAAAGATCGCTTTTGCGAATCGCGGCAAGGAGCCATTATTCTTGTTCGCAGCCATGCAACGACATCTCGGCTATCCTGCGGTTCCTAAACGCGAAGTTCGCGATAACTCGCTGGAGATGATTCCGCAAATGCATCGCCGCCTCGAACGACTTGAGATGCGGCTTAAGTTTATGGAAGATGAACAACGACAGGGGATCGACATCACCAAGTTCTACACAGGACCGACCAAACCCCCAATCGACCTTGATTAGATGCTGTAGGTACTATGAATCAATCACTCCCCTTCCTGCATGAACTTGCTCCAAAATTATTGACTCGCGAACTGAGTAGCCGCGAAGTCACGCAGTTCTTTCTAGATCGAATCGAAAAGTTACAGCCGTCGATCCGGGCGTTTATCTCGTGGGATAGCGAACTCGCGTTGTCTGAGGCGGACAAGATCGATCGCCGCAGGGAATCAGGCGAATCGCTTTCTCCACTGGCTGGCATCCCTATCGCGATTAAGGACATTCTTTGCACAACCGATTCACCAACAACTTGTGGCTCGCGGATGTTAGAGCAATATCGTTCGCCCTATGATGCTCATCTGGTTTCGAAGTTGCGGGAAGCGGGACTTGTCATTCTTGGCAAAACCAATCTCGATGAATTCGCCATGGGTGGTTCAACCGAAACAGGGTTTCAAGGGCCAGCTCACAATCCGTGGGATCTTGCTCGGACTTGCGGAGGTAGCAGCGGTGGATCGGCGGCCAGCATCGCAGCGGCCATGGCGCCGATTGCTATTGGTACTGACACGGGCGGATCGATTCGGCAGCCAGCAGCCTTCTGCGGAGTCTGCGGGCTCAAGCCGACCTATGGACGAGTCAGTCGATATGGACTCATCGCCTATGCGAGCAGCCTTGATCAAGCCGGACCGTTTGGACATACGATTTCCGACCTAGCCATGGTTCTGCAAGTGATGGCAGGTCATGATCCTCGGGACTCAACGAGTTTGAATGTTCCAGTCGATGACTACACCTCTGCGATTTCGAAACCATTAGAGGGTGCACGAATAGGTGTGATACGCGAACAGATAGATGGCGTAGGTCTCGACGCGGAAGTCCGACAAGCGATCTTAGCCGCAATCGATGAATACAGACGAATGGGTTGCAAGATCATCGACATCGCGTTGCCGCACACCAAGTACTCGATTGCAACGTATTACATCATTGCCCCTTGCGAAGCGAGCAGCAACTTGTCTCGCTACGACGGCGCACATTTTGGTTTCCGCGCAGCACTAAACAGCAAGCCTGTCGCGGCTGGTGCAAGTAAACAGAACTCGCCGTTGGTCGAGATGATGAGTCAGACGCGTTCCCAAGGCTTTGGCCCCGAAGTGCGTCGGCGAATCATGTTGGGTACGTATACGCTCAGCGAAGGATACTTTGACGCCTACTATCTAAAGGCTCTCAAGGTTCGTCGTTTGATTCGGCAAGACTATGACGCTGCTTTTGAGAAAGTGGATGTACTATTGGGTCCGACAACACCCACTCCACCATTCCGCTTAGGCGAAAAAGTGAACGATCCGGTCCAGATGTACCTGGAAGATTTGTTTACCGTTGGGGCAAATCTAGCGGGAATACCTGCTATCTCGTTGCCGATTGGGAAAACCAAAAGCGGCTTGCCTATCGGCATGCAGCTTCAAGGGCCCGCACTGTCTGAATCACGACTACTTCAAATTGCAAACGACTATCATCGAGCCATCGACTATCGACCGATGCTGCCCCCAATCGCTGCCGATTGATGGACTCACTCTAGTTGCATCTCTTGGAACAGGATCGCGGAGCGCACCGTGAAGCAGACTGCTTTTCCCGCCATGACCTCTAATCACATCCGCAACTGTTTTTCATACCAATAAGCCGTTGGGCGATAGCCCCGGTTTTCCAATTGCTCGACATTCGTCGAGAACCGGGGCTATCGCCCTTCGGCTATCAGTTTGTTTCACTCGAACACTCATGCCGATGTGCTTAGCAAAGCAGCGACTGTTTAGGCGTGGGAATTGTGTCGTAAAATCCCAGTCGAAATGTATAATTGGTCGTGGCTTCTAATCAACAGACTTCTAATCAACAGACAAAGTCGCAACCAAAAAAGTTCTATCATGAACGCGCCGGAAATGCCAACTTTCGTGGAAATGCAAAATCGATTTGGTGCCATGCCAATCTCGCGGATTCGCCTAGTCCCACCTCCAGGTACAGCTACAGAAGCAGATGTGGTTGCGATTCATGACGCAGACAGGAGACTTTTCGAGCTTGTTGACGGAATCTTGGTGGAGAAAACAATGGGGTCCAAAGAGTCAGAGATTGCTGTCTGTTTGAGTCGAATTCTGTTGAACTATGTTTTGCCGCGAAGACTTGGCAAAGTACTGGGTGCAGACGGCATGTTGCGATTGAACACTGGCTTGATTCGAATCCCGGACGTTTCTGTCATCTCAATCCAGCGATACCAAGCAGTTGCTGGAATTGAGGATCAACGCGTCTGGTCGGTTGTCCCAAACTTGGTCGTAGAAGTTCTTTCTGAGAGCAACTCACAGAAAGAAATGCAGGACAAACTGGCTGAGTACTTTCGTTTTGGGGTGGAAGAGGTTTGGTACGTTTCGCCTTCCCTCAAAACCATTTGCGTTTATTACTCGACCGAAGAATCGATCGTCATCGAATCGCCTGCCTTTTTTAACAAGAGCCGACTCTTTCTCGATTTGGACTTCTCGCTGGAGGATGTTTTTCTGGACGACGTTTGCATTGAGTCCCAACGGGACGGCTGACAAAAGGTGCAGGTACGCTCCGCGTGCCGTCCGCAACATGGCTTTTTTGCTCCGAAAATCCCCTGACTTCTGCCCATTTGTGGATTGTAATCGCTGAATGCACTAGAATCTGGCGCGTCTGCTTTTGGTATTACGGTTCATTTTTTGGGAGTGCTTCTCTATGCGTCTTGTTTCGTCTATTGCAATTGTGGCAATACTACTACTTGGTTTCAGTCACGCAAACTCTTTCAATGCTGAGAAAAAACGATCAAGGAAGTCATGAAGGCTGGGATGGCAGGGAATACAAGCTTGCTCAAGAAAGTCCTCGGCGGGGACGCATCTGCTGAAGAGAAAATGAAATTGCTTGATCTCTTGATCGACTTAGTTGAAAATGATGCACCCAAAGGTGATGAAACAGAGTGGAAGATGATGGCAGGTATGTCAATGCTAACCGCTGCCAAAGTTGTTGCCGGCCGCGAGGGAGCCATCGACGAATTAAAGAAGGCTACGGACTGCAAGTCGTGCCACGACAAGTTTAAGGGCAAGTGATTGCTCATTTGGCTTGCGACTTCGGGATGAAGAGTCGGTATTCGCTGAACCGTGGCTCGAAGGAAGTATTCGATGCATTGCAGGCAATCAGCCCGACAATGCATTCGTCGGCCCAGTCTAGGTTAAGTGTTGGAACATAAGTCCATGGCTGTTTTTCATGCTTGAAGGCAAACGCAAAATCCTTGCCATAACGCTCGATTCTCGCGTTTTCTCCCCCTCTCCCCGCTTCGGAGACTGCTGATTTAATCCCGAAATGAAAAACAACCATTAGCCGTTGGGCGCTAGCCCCGGTTTGCGCCCGGATTAATGCCGCAAACCGGGGCTAGCGCCCGACGGCTGATTAAATCAGCAGTCTCCTTCGGGGAGAGGGGGCCGGGGGGTAGAGCCCTGACGTGGTAGCCTCCGGTTCAGTTATTTGTTTGCAATTCTGAAACGCAGCTAGACATTGAATTCACGATCAAAAAACCAATCAAAACACAGTGCAAAACCCCTCACCCCCAACCCCTCTCCCCGAGTACAGGGCGAGGGGAGCAAGATCAAAAGATGTGGGTAAAGATGAGGGGATAAACCAAGTGGCATTCCGATCATGCAATGACATCGTGCACAATTTTTCCATGCACATCGGTCAGTCGAAAATCCCTACCTTGAAATCGATACGTCAAGCGTTCGTGGTCGATCCCCAGCAAGTGCATTACCGTCGCTTGAAAGTCATGAACGTGGCACGGATTTTCTGCCACATTAAAGGCCAGCTCGTCCGTTTGCCCATAAGAAAAACCGCTCTTGGTTCCGCCACCTGCCATCCAGAGGGTGAACGCATACGGATGATGGTCGCGACCCCAACGCGGGCGATTATTAATGTCGCCTTGAATGAACGGGGTTCGACCAAACTCGCCGCTCCAAATGACGAGCGTATCCTCGAGCAAACCAAGTCGTTTTAGATCTTGAACTAGGGCCGCACTTGGCTGGTCCGTGTCTTTGCATTGAGTGTACAGCTCGGTTGTTAAGCTGTTGTGCTGATCCCATCCAGCATGCATCACTTGGACAAATCGAACTCCGCGTTCAACAAGTCGACGCGCCAACAGACAATTGTGAGCGAACGTTCCTGGTTCTTCGACTTGAGAACCATACATGTCCAATGTCTCACGCGATTCACCAGACAGATCCGCCATTTCTGGCACGCTGGTTTGCATGTTGAACGCCATCTCGTACTGAGCGATTCGGGTTTCAATCTCGGGATCCGCCACGGAATGAAATTTCATCGTATTGAGCTTGGCGATATCATCCAACCATTCACGTCGCATCGGGCGAGACATGCCATCTGGATTGGAAAGATACAATACGGGATCACCACTCCCTCGAAATTTAACCCCTTGATACTTCGACGGTAGGAAGCCTGGCCCCCAATAGAAATCATAGAAGATCTGTCCGCAACTCGTGTTCTTGCTAACGCTGGTCATGGCCACAAAAGCGGGTAGATTTTCCGTCTCGGTACCAAGACCATACGTCAACCAGGCCCCAAGCGTTGGACGACCAGGAATCTGTGCTCCGCTCAACAAGAATGAGATGGCTGGCGCATGGTTGATTGCGTCCGTATGCATACTCTTGATGAAGCACAAATCGTCCACGATTTTCGATGTGTGGGGCAAAAACTTACTGACCCAAGCGCCACTTGCCCCATGCTGTGCAAAAGGCTCCACTGGAGCTAGCATCAGTTTGTTGTTGGCATCGCCGGTCATCGTGCTAAATCGCCGACCGCCAACAAACTCTTTCGGAACAGGCTTGCCATTCATCTTTTGGATCTCAGGCTTCCAATCGAAAAGGTCGACGTGAGTTGGCCCGCCGTTCTGAAAAAGGTAGATCACCCGCTTGGCTTTGGCAGCAAAATGCGGAAGTTCCGGCAGGCCACCGATTCGGAGCGGATCGTTATTTGCGTTGACGGATTTTCCAAGCAGGGTGGCCAAGGCCGCTGTCGCCAATCCTGTGGACGCTTGGCCAAAGAAAGCCCGTCGCGCGGCATGTTGAATGGCGAGTTGAGAATGCGAATCCATCGGTCACTCTTTCGTTAGGGTTTCGTCAAGATTCAAAACAGCCAAGCACAACGCCGTCCAACTTGCCAACTCAATGCGGTCCAAATCGGAGCTTGCTTTTGAATCGCCGATGGCAAGTAAGCTATTCGCGTTGTTGGGATGCTCAGCAAATTCTTGGCGGCTTCGCGAAAGACCCGTGAGCAAAACATTTTTTTCGCTCGGTGTAGCCGTTCTAGCAAGAACTCGTTGAAACACGTGATCGATGCGAACTGCATCATCGCTGGCTGGTGTGTTCAGAATCTGTGTTGCAAGCCCGCGCGCCGCCTCGACAAACGTGACGTCGTTTAGCGTGAACAGGGCCTGTAGAGGCGTATTGGTTCGCACAACTTTGACACTGCATACTTGTCTGGATGCATTATCAAAAAACATGGTTGGCCCAACGATTCGCCTCCAAAACGTGTAGAGACTTCGGCGATAAAGCGATTCTCCCACATCCTGTTTATATTTCTTATTGCCGAATGTCGCTTCCTCCCATACACCCTCTGGCTGATAGCCATTGACTGCAGGCCCACCAAGTGTTTTGACCAATAGACCACTTGCAGCGAGGGCTTGATCTCGCACCATCCAACTGGGCATACGGAATCTTGGTCCACGTGCCAAGTAACGATTTTCCGGGTCATCCGTCGCGATGGACGAATCGGAAAAGCGCGAAGACTGCCGATACGCATGACTGGTCACGATGAGTTGAACCAATTGCTTCGTATCCCAGCCACTATCTCGAAACTCAGCTGCGAGCCACTCGTGCAACTCAAGATAGCGAGGTATTTCGCCTTGCGATCCAAAGTCTTCGACAGTCTTTACTAAACCTATGCCAAAGAACTGTTGCCAAAAACGATTGACGATCACTCGAGCGGTGAGCGGTTGATCCTTGGAAACCAGCCATCTTGCCATGGCGAGCCGGTCAGCTCGCGAGTCTGTCGGAAGCGGTGGCAGGCTAGCTGGTACATTGGCGGTCACTTGCGATCCTGGATCATTGTAAAGGCCGCGATTTAAGAGAAACGTATCGCGAGGCTTGTCGCGTTCGCCCATGACCATGACATCGGGTATTTTCGCCACGACCGATTTTCGTTGGTCTCTCAGTCCACTCATGGTTTTCTCCAACGATTTGGTCTCGTCATCGGATTGTTGGTGACGCTTAACCAGGAGTTCCCGCTCGGCTTTGGAACGTTCTGGTTCGGGCTTGGCAAGTGCCGATTCGAACTCTGGTTCGAAGGATTCGAGGGCTGCATTCTTGTTCGAACTTGTCGCGAGCCGGAATCGTCCAATATTGTGTTGAGCATGTGAGGATTCGTGACGCAACAAAATCACAAGCCGCTCATTGGGCTCGAGTTGAACGGGTTCTTCGAAATAAAACGCGGCGCTGTGAGAACGATCCACGATTCGGCCCTCCCAGACCGCCCAACCCGTCTTCGAATCGTCATCTAGTGTGGTCGAAATCTTGTGCTCGCCTTGTTCAAACGTGGCCTTGGCGTCGACTATCTTTAGACGGACGCGAGAGGTTGTGCCTTCGTTTTCGTTTTCAAGGCTTTTGCGGAAAATCTCCCGATAAACTTCGAAGGAAGTCAGTACAAAGTTCCCGCTGTCTGCCCTCGAAAGGCCATTCTTGGTCATGCTTTTGTCTTGCATGGCATCGAGCCGAATGGTTGCGATTGTTTCTGTCTCAGGCCTTAATGCAATTTCATAAACATCATTCGTTGGATTTTCGCCCGAAGCGAGAACGGATCGATCGACTTCGATTTTCAGCTTCTGATGCTGGGCGGTTGCTGAAAGAATAGCGGCGACTTTCCAATCGAAAAATTGGGGCGACTGGCGCAGCATGTCTTCCCATTCGAGTTGCTGTGCAAGAAGCTTGTTCGCTCTCGCATTGATTTCGCCTTGTACGATCCGAATCTGAGCGTCGAACTTGTCGATTTGTGATTTTTGCTCTTGGTTTGGGACTGCAAGGATGGGTAGTGTTTTGGCGTTGCCACCACCTCCGTCGACAGGGGTCTGGTTAAAGAACGCGAATAACTGGTAATACTCGGCTTGTTTGACAGCATCGAACTTGTGATCGTGACATCGACAACAATTGAGCGTCAGCCCGAGCCAAACCGTCCCCATGGTTTCGGTCATGTCCATCACATAATCGACTCGATTTTCTTCGGCAATTCGCCCACCTTCGCCATTGATCATGTGATTGCGACAAAAGCCGGTGGCAAGTTTTTGTTCCAAAGTGGCATCGGGAAGCATATCGCCGGCCAGTTGCCAAAGAGTAAATTGATCGAACGGGAGGTTTGCGTTGAAGGCCCGAACAACCCAATCGCGCCAAGGCCACATGGTTCGTTCGTTGTCCCCTTGGTAACCGTTGGTGTCGGCATAGCGAGCTGCGTCGAGCCAATCCCATGCCATGCGTTCTCCGAATGCACTCGATTGCAAAAGACGAGCAACAACTTTTTCGTATGCCGCGGGTGTCTTATCTGCAACAAAGTCATCCACTTCGTTTACGGTAGGCGGCAGTCCCGTCAGGTCGAGAGTCACCCGCCGGATCAAGGTCCGACGATCTGCTTCGAGAGCGGGCTTCCATCCGCGACCCAATAACTGGCTCTGAATAAAGGCGTCGATAGGGTTGCGAATAGGGCTCGCTTCGCCCGTGTCCAAGACTGGAATCGCAGGCTTGATGAGAGGCATAAACGACCAGTGCTCTTCCCAGATCGCGCCCTGATCGATCCATCGCTTGATTGTTTCGATCTGGTCTTTCTTGGGTTGTCTGTTCGATTTTGGTGGAGGCATTCGTTCGTGGTCCTCGTGCGATAGCATGCGCCGGACCATTTCACTGGCGGATGCGTCATTGACTTGGATGACCGAGAGAGCCCCATCGCGTTGATCGAGCCTCAGGTCGGCTTCCCGATGATTGGTATCCGGGCCATGGCATGTAAAACAAAGGTCCGACAAAATGGGGCGGACATCTCGATTGAATGACACGTGCTGCGAGCTTTCGGGAGGACTGGCTATCATTCGTTTTGACGACAAGCCGCTAAGCAGGGCCAAAAGAAAGAGCCAAGTAAAAATGATCCTATATGGGTTGCGAAATGGACTCATGTGCTTAACGGGAGACTCTTAGCAGGTGGCGGGCTCGTCGATCTAGCGAATGATACGATTGTACTTCAAATTTGTGTCTAGGCAGGAAGGTTAACTTTGCCGCCGCAGCCTGAAAATCGAAAAGAGTTAATCGTTTGTTAACATTTGATTGGCGAAATATTAAGAAAAATAGTCCACCATTCTAACTTCCGTATTGGACGACACATAGCCAATCGCGGTACCGTTTCGATGAACGACGTAGAACGACAGGTAGAACTATGGAAGGGATTTCAGATGGTTGGCTCGATTGGATCAACGCGATGAAAAGAACAATTGTTTCCATGGTTGGCGTACTTTGTATCCTCAATGCAATGACAACTTGTTTCGTGATGGCGGGTGATTCCAACGTGGTTCCAGTCAGCAAGCGCACCGAGAAATTATCGTTCCAAAACGGTGTCGACCACTATTCTGGAACAGTCGACACGGAAATATGGGCGCTCGCACCCACAACGTTGTTGGAATCCAACCCAAACGCTTCGTCCGATGCGAACAACGATGGTGGTGAAAGCCAGGTACTAATTCGCTTCGACAACATCATTGGATCGAGCCCCAACCAAATCCCGAAGAACTCCCGGATCGCTTCTGCCCGAATGCATGTTAGCGCTTTCGATCAAGGGAGCACAGTCAATCTGCATCGGATGCTTGTTCCATTCTCGAAGTCTGCGACCTGGAGTTCCGTTATCGATGGGATTTCTGCAGATGATCTGGAAGCTTCGCGGCACAAAGACAGTTTCACGTTTGGAAAGATTGCGGCCAACTCTTCGACCATTGTCTTTGACGTGACCGACACAGTTCAAGCTTGGGCAACAGGACAAGCCAACCATGGCTGGGTCTTTCTGAACACCGGCGGCAACGGTTGGGATTTCTATGCCAGCGAATTCGAGGAAACCGAACAACGCCCAAAGCTTGTTGTCGAATTCGAACGAGCCCGCTGAGCCGAAATCCCCTCTCACTCTATGACCTTTGAACGCTTTCCGAACCATCAAAAAACTAGGAGCAATGGATGAGCCTGCAACGCAATCAACAATGGAAAAATGATCCATTCCACTTTCAACGTCCTTCGCGCAGGGACTTTCTGTATGTCGGATGGTTGGGTGGCGCTGGTTTAACCCTCGGAGAACTATTAAAGCTCGAATCGCAAGCGGCTGTTGACGGTCAAGCGAAAAAGAACGAGCCCAAAGCCAAGTCGGTGATCCACATCTATCTGCAAGGTGGATTCCCCCATATGGATAGCTTTGATCCAAAGCCCGACGCGCCCGCAGAGTATCGAGGCATCCTCGATCCAATCCAGACTTCGTTGCCTGGCGTCTACTTTAGTTCGCACATGAACCAAACAGCCAAGGTAGCTGACAAGATCACCGTCGTCCGCAGCATGACACATACCGAAGTCGATCATAGCCGAGGCGAACACAGCATGTTCACAGGCTATCGGCCAAGTCCCGCCCTGGTATATCCTAGCGTTGGATCGGTTGTAGCGCATGAGCTTGGGCCACGCGATGCGATGCCTGCCTATGTTTGCGTTCCAAACCAAGGAAGCCAATTTCTTGGTAGCGGCTACTTAAGCAACGCTTGTGGCCCTTTCTCGCTGGGTGCGGATCCGGCACGATCAAATTTCTCCGTTCGCGATTTGAATTTGCCAAAGGGGATCGACGAGACTCGGTTCAATCAACGCAAGGCATGGAAAGAGTTGGTCGACGACCATTTTGCTCGCAACGAACGGGATGATTCGCTTGCCACTATGGATTCGTTTTACCAGCGTGCCTACGATCTACTCGCTTCTCCCCAAGCTCGCGAGGCATTCAGCCTAAAGAAGGAAAACGACGCGACGAAGGAGCTCTACGGAATGAAACCGTGGGGACCCATTTTGCGACCGTCGGCGGGCGCGAGGCTGCTCATCGCAAGAAGATTGGTTGAAGCGGGTGCTCGATGCGTCACGGTGACGTATGGCGCTTGGGATACACATGCTTTTCACTATCGAAGCATCGGCACGCAATTGCCCGATTTGGATATGGCGTTTGCGGGGTTGATTCAAGATTTGGACCAACGGGGTATGCTCGATTCGACACTCGTGCTTGTCACAAGCGAATTCGGTCGCACTCCAAAAATCAATGCAGGTGGCGGTCGAGATCATTGGCCACGCGTGTTCAGCATCGTGATGGCGGGTGGCGGTGTCAAACGCGGCAGTATCTATGGCGCCTCCGACGCCTTGGCTGCGGAGCCCTCGGATTCGCCACTAGGCGTCGAGGACTACGTGACCACCGTATATCATTTGCTGGGAATCGACGCAAGCAAAGCCCTAATGTCGCCCGGCGATCGACCGCAAGCAATCGTGATGAATGGCAAAGTAGCACGAGGTATTCTGGCCTGATGCGATTCATGCGATCCAATTCCACAATTTCGCTACTCTTGCTTGTCGCTAGTTTGCTACTGAGCTCTCGACTTTCCGCTGCCAACCCATCCTTGGAAGCGTTGATTCCACCCATTGGAACGCGAGGGACAAATTTCGCCACCGTCGCACGCGGATCTTCCCTTGGCAACGTCGAAGAAGTTCTCTTCTATAAAACCGGTCTGAGATGCGAACGAATCGAAAAGATCAACGACGACGAGGTTCGGCTGCATATTGCAGTTGCCGACGACTGCTCGCTTGGAGCCCATCCGCTCCGCGTGCGTTCGAAGGGTGGTATCTCGGAGCTTCGTGCGATCACCGTTAGCCCTTATCCGACGATTAAGGAGCTGAACGATAATGGTCCACAATGTATCGATCCAAACGTGACGGTCGTCGGCACGTTAGGAGCGGACGATGTCGATGTTTATCATTTCGCTGCAAAGGCAGGGGAGCGGATCTCTGCGGAAGCCGTCGCCGTGCGATTGGGAGTCAACTTGCTCGACACCGTTCTGACGCTTCGCGATGCCAACAAGAAAGTGTTGATGCGTGTTGACGATACTCCGATGCTCAATCAGGATCCGAGTCTTTCTATGAGAGCGCCAGCGGACGGAGACTACTTCGTCGAGATAACCAGCGTTGGTGCGAACGCAGACGCGGATAGTCCCTACGCTCTGCATATCGGGCATTTCCCGCGACCGACAAGCGTCTTCCCGCTCGGGGTTCGAGCGGATGTGGAATCGGAGTTGACCTTCATTCAAAATGATCAACCAAATACCGACATCATTCGAAAGTCGGTGAAGCTCCCCAGCGAGCCTTTTGGTCTCACTTGGCTTACGCTTATTGACGAAGGTCTAACTTGCCCGAGCCCAATCCCCATTCGTGTGACTTCCTATGCAAATGCGTCTGGCGATGATCCAAGTTCCCCTCAAGGCTCTTCGAGTGGTGCGCCCATATCCTTGCATGGGCGATTGGCAAACGAGGGTCAGTTTGGCCGCCATAGCTTTAAGGTTCCTCAAGACATGGAGATATGTGTCGAGGTGTTCGCTTCGCGGCTCGGTTCGCAATTGGATTCCATCGTCGAAGTGCGAAACCAAGACGATGAGTTGATCGCGTCGGGGGATGATATGGATAGCCACGACACACGCTTGATTTTTACGGCGAAAACCTCGGACACCTACGTTGCCATCGTTCGCGATAAACGCAAGCAGTTTGGCAATGGTTACACTTATTTGCTTGAGATTGTTCCGGTGAACAGGTCGATTACAACCTTTCTGCCTCGGCGCGATAAATTGTCTCAGTCTCGCCAAACGATCTCCGTCCCGCAGGGAAATCGTGCTTTGGGACTTTTGGGTGTACGGCGAGATCGAGTCAACGGCACAGTACAGTTGGCGTTGGAAAACCTTCCCTCCGGAGTTCGATTTGAAAGTCCTGTCATCGCTGATGACGCGTACGTCGTGCCGGTTGTGTTTGCCGCAGATGCAAGCTCACAAACAAGTGGTTCGTTGGCTAGCGTCAACGGTAGTCTGCACAATGACCAATCGACATTGTTGGGTTCGTTTCGGCAGGTGGTGGACTTGGTGAGCGGACCTGCGGATGCGATTTTCCAACCGATTGTGGTGGACCGGTTGGCAGTTTCTGTCACAGAGCAAGTCCCGTTCACGGTGGAGTTGACTCAGCCGGCAACACCGCTTTCGGTCGATGGAACATTGGCCATCGAGGTCAAAATTCACCGCTCCGTCGGATTCGATTCACCCGTGGATGTCGTGATCCCGCTCTTACCCGAATGGGTTGACTGCGAGGCCAAGACTCGCATTCCTTCAGGAAAAGACACCGCTCACATCGTCTTGCAGGCCATGCCACAAGCCAACGCGGGCAAGAGATGGCCGCTCGTCGTTGAAGCAAGTGTTGGACTAGGTGAGCGATCGACCAAGGTAAACGTTGGTGCGATTGACGTAATGCCAACTCCAGCATCGACCATTGGAATGCAGAGCATCTCAAGTTCGCTTCGTTCGCTCACCATTGACGCATCGCCAGCCCATGGATCTATCGCAAACATCTCGGCTGAAGTGGGACAAACCGTCGGCTTCGAATGCAAACTCGAACTGCAAGATACCGTTCCGAGCGACATGATTGCAACCATTGAGGGGCTTCCAAACCGAGTTGCCGTCGAGCAAGTTGCGATCCAGCGCGGTGCTGAAACTATTCGCTTTCGGCTCGTTCTCGACGAAGATGCTCCGACGGGCACGTACGACAAGCTTGTCTGCCGATTAACTGGTGAACTGGACGGGCAAAAAGTTACCTATTGTGTTGCTCGCAATACCAAACTAGTCATCGCGGCCAAAGGCCAATCGCAAAAAGATGAATTGGGACGTCCTCTTAGCCCGTTGGAAGCTCTGCGTCGTCGGAACACGAAGTAAAAAAGGGTTGTCATGTTAAAATCTACTGTTCTCGCTTTGTCTTGCGTCGTCTTGTACTGCGCGTTCCTGGTGCAAAATACGACTTCGACAGAGCCAGACACGAGCAATCGATCCGTCGGTTCGGACAAACGTAGTTCTGCCGCGGCGCTACCGAATCTTGAGTCGTTGCAGGTTGAGCCAAGCTTAATTGTGCTGCAAACCGCTCGAGATCCGCAATCGGTTGTGGTTACGGCTCTGTACTCGGACGGTAGCACGAGCGATGTGACCTCGTTGGTAGAACTAAATACCGTATCGTCCCCCGACGACAAGTCGAAAGCTCCAGTCGTTGACTATATATCTGAGACATTCATTCCCCAACGAGATGGAACGGCTCAAGTCACGTTTCGTTTTTCCGGACTTGAGACCGCAGCCAATGTCACCGTAAAGGGGTCCAGCAACCAACCTGAAATTAGCTTTCGAAACGAAGTCATGCCTACACTGACTCGTGCGGGTTGTAACACGGGTAAATGCCACGGTTCCGCATCCGGAAAGGATGGCTTTCGATTGAGTCTCTTTGGTTACGATCCTGCGGGAGATCATTATCGATTGACGCGTGAAATGAGCGGGCGTCGCATCCGACTCACGGATCCAGAGAGTTGCTTGCTGATGGCCAAAGCGACCGGCGAAGTTAATCACACTGGAGGTCAACGCATCGAAACGGGCACCAGCGCCTACGAGACTTTAATTCAGTGGCTGCATGAGGGGGCAAAACCGGATGCGAAAGATTCGGTCTTGCCAATCGGCATCGAGGTATTTCCCAAGCGTTCGGTGTTTGCCAAACCCAATGGCGAGCAAAAACTAATCGTTGTGGCCAGCTACAGTGATGGTTCGCAACGCGATGTGACGCGTCTAGCTGTCTTTATGAGCAATAATGAGGCAGCCGCGGCAGTTTCTGAAGATGGACTAGTCCAAGCAAACGGACCTGGCGCAGCCTTTATCTTGGCTCGGTTCGATCAATTCACGCAAGGCTCCACGATCCTTGTTAGGCCGGACAAACCCTTCGAATACCCACAATTGCCAACGCAGGGCGAAATCGACCAGTTGGTAGACAACCGCTTGCGATTCATGCATTTAGCACCTTCGGAACTTGCAAATGACCAACAATTCCTGCGTCGCGTCACGATTGACTTGATTGGATTGCTGCCGACACCCGACGATTATGTTCAATTCATGAGCGACACATCCGCAGACAAACGCGAAAAGCTTGTCGATCGATTGCTCAAGCGGCCCGAGTTTCGTGATATTTGGGTCATGAAGTGGGCTGAGTTGTTACAAATACGAACCAATAATGGAGTCAGTCCTAAAGCGCTTCGCCTCTATGATCGATGGCTACGCGACGCGGTGCATGCCGGTACGACGATCGACAAGATTGTTCGCATTCTGTTGCCGGCGAGTGGTGGTTCTCTCGAAAACCCCGCAACCAACTACTATCAAACCGAGACAACGCCACAATTGTTGGCTGAAAACGTTGCTCAGGTATTCTTAGGAACTCGCATTCAATGCGCTCAATGCCACAACCATCCTTTCGACCGTTGGACAATGGACGACTATTATGGATTTGCTTCGTTCTTTAGCCAAGTCGGATACAAGCAGGCCGAAGATCCACGTGAATTGACGATCTACAACGCCGCCGAAGGAGAGATGCTCCATCCGACCAGCAACCGCCGCGTGTTTCCCAAATTCCTCGGGGCTGAAATTCCTAAAATGAATGAGGGTCAGGACAATCGGCAAGTGCTCGCCGAGTGGGTTGCTTCGCATGAAAACGGTGCCTTCGCGAAGAATATTTCCAACATCATCTGGGCGCATTTCTTCGGTGTGGGCATCGTGGATCCGGTGGACGACATGCGCGTTAGCAATCCCCCGTCCAATCCAGAATTGCTGGATCATCTTGCCAAGAGATTGGTCCATCATCAGTTCTCGCTCGAAGGCATCGTTCGCGAGATCTGCACGTCCAGAACCTATCAGTTGGCAACCCAACGCAACGCTTCGAATCAATGGGATGAGCGTGAATTCTCGCATCAAAAAATTCGCCGAATGCGAGCGGAAGTACTTTTGGATTGTATCACCCAAGCCACGGAGACAACGGATCGATTGCCCGGCTTGCCGGCCGGTTCGCGAGCGGTACAAGTTGCAGATGGATTATCCGCCCACTACTTTTTGACAACATTTGGTCGCTCGAATCGAGCCACGCCTTGCACATGCGAAGTCAAAACATCTCCCACCTTATCCCAAGCGTTGCACTTGCTCAATGGCGAGACGACAGGGGGCAAAGTAAGCGACGGGACGTTTGTACCGAGAATGCTTGAGGCGGGAAACTCGGCAGGAGATGTCGTCAAGGCAATCTATGTTCGCTGCTTGACTCGTGAACCTACCGATCTAGAGCTCAAATCCGTCTTCGCAAAACTGGAGTCCTACAAGGAATCTCGTGATGGCCTAGAAGATCTGTTCTGGGCCATCCTAAACTCTAATGAATTCGTATTCAACCATTAATAAAAGATGTCTTACAACACACTTAAAAGTTGGCATAGTCGTTTTAGCATAACTGGCGTTTTTCTCGTATGCATTGTCTCTCTATGGCCGAATCGTCTTGTAGCCCAGAGCATGGCATCGCAATCCGATGAACCGAGCGCGAACCAAGTCGTTTCCTATGACGCCGTGCAAGTGGTCATTCGCAAGCACTGTGCGAGTTGCCACAATGAAGACCAACCTCGCGGCGACTTGGTCTTAACCTCGTTTGACAAGGTTATGGCAGGTTCCAGTTCAGGGCCTGTTGTAGTGCCTGGTAGTGTTGCCGAGAGCCCGCTGTACACGCTCGCAGCTCACTTGGACTCACCCAAGATGCCGCCCAACAAGCCTCGTATCTCACTACGCGAACTCAACTTGATAGAACGCTGGATCAATACGGGGCTCAAAGAGGAAGTGAACTCTAGTATCGCCAAGTTACCCATGGATAGCGAAACGATTGTTACTAGCGATACGAAACAGCAAACAGTAACCTCACCTCTTCGCCGATCATCTCAAGCGACACCCATTTACGCAGTTGCTGCCCATCCCTCCGATCCGATTGTCGCCGTTGCAGGTTTCCACCAAGTTGTCTTGCTCCGAACCGATACTGGCAAGATCCAAGAGCAAGCCATTGACATCGGTCAACGCGATGTGAGTGCATTGAGATTTTCTCAAGACGGAAAACGGCTTTTTATTGCTGCCGGAATAGCGGGTGGTTCTGGGACCGTGATGGTCTTAGATTGGCAAGAACAAAAGTGGCTACCGAATGTTGGCGATGAACTCGATACCATTGCATCCCTCGATTGCAATCACGACTCATCGATGCTTGCGATAGGGACTACTTCTCGCGTAGTGAAAACACTGCGAGTGGACTCTGGCGAGCAACTCAGCGCGCATGGCAAGCACACCGATTGGGTCTTGTCCGTTGCGTTCAGTCCAGACGGTCTGCTGCTGGCCAGCGGCGATCGATTCGGTGGAATTCACGTATGGGAATCCGAGTCGGGAGCAGAGTTTGCGGGACTGCGCGGGCATTCGGGCGGAATCACTGGGTTAAGCTGGTCCCGCGATGGTAACCAATTGGCTTCGTCGAGCTTAGACGGAACTGTGCGCGTTTGGGATATGCACACATTGCAGAGCGTTGAACGTTGGGGTGCGCACGACAAAGGGGCATTGTGCATATCCCGCGATTTTGAAGATCGTCTTGTCACGGGTGGCCGAGATGGGACAGTTCGGCAATGGGGATCGGATCGGTCCAAACCCGTTTGGGAGAGCCGGCTTTCCGATGAAGTGCTTGGACTGGCCAGTCTAAAGGGTGGGCTGTTGGCTACAGATGCTGGCGGTAGTGTTCTGCTGTTCAACACAAAGGACGCAGAGACGACTGGGATAGCTCTTGCTTTACCGATTCAAAAGACAAAACGCGTTTTCACGACGATCGCACCCATAGCGCCTAAGCGAACCTCGATCGCGAGTCAGCTTGCGTTATCGGATGCAACGATCTCGAACGATTCAACAAGTCTACCGAGCACTCCAACTGGCTTGGCTTCCGATCTGGAGGAGAGCAGACGTGCATTATTCAGCATTGAGGAATCGTTGAAGCAAACCTATCGAACGGCGGAACAGCTCGAAGAAAGCGTTGCTAGGCTCAAGCAAATCATCGCATTGCAAGAAGCGAGACGGAAGCAACAAGAGATTCGAGAGAAAAAACTGAGCAAATAGGCACATCTGCAACTGTTTTTCAACCCAACGCGCCGTTGGGCGATAGCCCCGGTTTTCCAATTGCTCGACATTCGTCGAGAACCGGGGCTATCGCCCTTCGGCTATCCGTTTGTTTAACCACCCGCCCAATCCGATGATAAACCTAAAAGCGATTGCCTTCTTTGGACTTACCGCATTTCCAATTTCTCGAATGGTGGCGGATGACTGGCCCATGTGGCGGGGGCAACGCGGTGACGGAATCAGCCTTGAGAAGAACGGACCATTGGAATGGTCGCCCGAAAAAAACATCCGTTGGAAGGTTGCGATCCCCGGCAACGGACGATCATCCCCAATCGTCTCGAAAGACAGTGTCTTCGTCACAACTTCATCCCCCGACACTCAGAGCCGTCGATTGATGCGAATCGATCGCGAATTGGGAGCCGTTGTGTGGGATATCGAAGTGCATAGCGGGCCAATCGAGCAACAGCACAAGTTTAACACGAGCGCGTCGAGTACACCTGCTACCGACGGCAAACGTATCTACACGATGTTTGTCGATGATGAAAAAATGATGGTGGCTGCAGTCGGCTGGGATGGAAAAATAGAATGGCAAGTTAGCCCTGGCAGCTACTCGTCTAAGCATGGTCTGGCCGCGTCTCCCGTGATTTGCGAAACTGGTCTTTTGGTAAATGGCCATCAAGATGGAACAGCCTTTATCGTTTTACTCGATCCAAGCAACGGCCACGAAATTTGGCGATACAAGCCCGACACGGACCTTCGATCTTTCTCAACGCCCGTCATTGCACCGATCGAGGGGAGTCGGCAAATTATTGTCTCTGGTGCGAGACAAACGTTGGGTTTGGATATCGCAACGGGCACTCGGCTTTGGTGGGTGGACGGACCGACAGAAAAAGTGGTATGCACTCCATCGATTGGCCTTGGGCATATCTTCAGTTTTGGCGGTTCTCCGGATGTACGAGCGTTTGCGGTTCGACAGGGTGGACGCGGCGATTTGACAAAGACAAACATCGTATGGACCAAGGACAGGGGTATGCCGTATGTACCAACGCCTTTGCTATACAAAGAGTGGATTCATGTTATCGATGATATGGGTATCTACTCGTGCCTCGAGCCGATCAGCGGACGTGTACTAAAAACAGTACGAAAGGGAGGTACCACCTACAGTTCACCGGTTGGAATTGCCGACAGGGTGTACTTTTTCGACGACAACGGACTATGCACGGTGATTGCCAACAATCCAAACTATGAGGTGCTTGCCAAGAACTCGCTCGACGAATTGGTCCAGGCGAGTCCCGCGATTTCCGGGGGTGCGATTTATGTCCGTGGAGAGCGTTATCTGTGGAAGATCGAGTCAAGTGCCGAGGGTTCCAGTCCTTCCCGCTAGGGCGAAGAACTGCTGCCAGTGCCACACATGGCACGCTTCTAACTGCCAATGACCCCACCGTCACGTTTTCGGATGGCGATGGTCGCGGAGCGAAAGCTTTCTCTTGTTGATTCCCGGATCACATCAACAGCCTGAATCTAAACAGCATGTCCGTTGAACCATTTGTCTCCTTTGCTATACTTCAAACATTATTTTCACCGCTTCTGCCTTCATTGGCACAACAACAACCTCGTGCCTCAAATGGAAAATGCATGGTCTTTTGAACGCCGAAAATATTTTATATGAATACGAAGCCCGGCGATCTGTTTCTTAAAGCGGAAACTTTTTTAAATACCTGTTATCATGAATTGGAAATCACCGACAGGCTGCCCTCCCGACTGAAAGAAGTAAAAAAGGAGATAGCAGCCACTGGAACCTATTTACAAACTGTCCAGGAACTCACACATGGTGCGCGCATGGCCTGGAGGAACAGCAACCGATGTATTGGCCGGCTCTACTGGAAGACCCTTAAGGTCATAGACGCGCGGCATTGCTCGACTGATGACGAAATTTTTGACGCCCTGGACCATCATGTAGATTACGCTTTCAATAAGGGCAACATCAGGTCCGCCATAACGGTATTCAGGCAGCAAATGCCCGGTGAAGCAGAAGGACCGAGAATTCTTAATCATCAACTGGTTCGTTTTGCAGGCCATCAGCAAACGGACGGCTCCGTTCTAGGAGACCCTTCCGAAGTGGAATTTACCAGATGGTGTCGCAACCGGGGGCATTCCTTCGAACACACGCCTTTTGATATGCTTCCACATGTCATTCAATGGCCGGGGCGCGAAGCAGCCATGAAGTTGTTTTCACCGCCTGAAGGGATGCTCATCCCCATTGTGCATCCGGATTTTGAATGGTTTGAAGCGTTGAACATTTATTGGTATGCCGTACCCATCATTTCCGAAATGATGCTGGAGATTGGCGGCATACGCTACACCGCCGCACCTTTCAACGGATGGTATATGGTGACGGAAATTGGTTCAAGGAATTTCGGGGACGAAAACAGGTATGACCTGCTGCCGGTGGTTGCCCGCAAAATCGGGTTGGATACCAGCAATGATCATACACTCTGGAAAGACCGGGCGCTGGTGGAGTTAAACAGGGCGGTATTGTTTTCGTATCATCGGAAAGGCATCACCATGTCGAGCCATCATGAAAGTTCCGAACAGTTTATTCAGTTTGAATTATCGGAGCAGCGGCGGGGCAGGAAAATAACCGCCGACTGGATATGGATCACTCCCCCGATGAGCGCATCGGCTACCAAGGTTTTCCATAAAAATTATGATAATACCGTAGTGACACCTAATTTTTTCTACCAGGATCCGGTTATCGGCAAACCCAGGAACGAACCGATCCAAGGATGCCCTTTCCACAGCAATTCACTGAAAGAAAAGCTATAAACTACGACTATCTCGTGATGGCCTAGAAGAAGCAGAGACGACTGGGATAGCTCTTGCTTTACCGATTGAAAAGACCAAACGAGTTTTCACGACTAGCGCACACCTACTAACTGCCAATAACCCCACCGTCACGTCTTCGTATGGCGATGGTCGCGGAGCGGGGGCGTCCCCCATCCGGTCCGTCCGGCCAGTTGCTGTACTTGGTTGGCGCCATCGGGTCGCTGACTTCGTCGGCTGGCTCACCTGGGTGTTGAATGTTGACGAACATGGTCTTGCGATCGGGCGTCATAGCAATTCCGGTTATTTCGCAACCGCGAGGACCGGTTAAAAAGCGCCGCACTTCCCCCGAAACAGGATCTGCCGCGAGCATCATGTTATTACCGAGCTCGACGTAACCATCCTTTCCAAGGACGCTGCTGGACATGTCTGTTTGGATCCAAAGAACGCCAGACGAGTCAAATTTCAGACCGTCCGGGCATCCGAAGGCATCGCCCATGACATTGCCATGATGCGTCGGGTCCTTGTGAGCTGGGTTCCCAGCGACGACGAACACTTTCCACTGAAAGCTCAAGGCTGCAGGATCGTCGCTATTCTCCTTCCAACGCAAGATATGTCCGAACAAGTTGTTAGCCCTTGGGTTTGCGGCGTCGGCTTCCTTACGACTTTTGTTGTTCGTAAGCGAAACATAGACCTCGTGGGTCTTTGGGTGGACAGCGACCCACTCTGGACGATCCATCGGAGTAGCACCAGCAGCAGTGGCCGCTAAGCGTGTTCGAATGCAGATATCTGCTTGGTCGAAACCCTCGCTATCGTTGGAATGTTTCTTCGTTGGAATTCCATTCTCTCCAGGCACAAGTGCCAACCATCGACCGGTTCCATCGGCATCGAACCGAGCGACATACAGCGTTCCCTCATCCAAGAGGTTGTTGCTCGAACCGTTGCCATTTTCGGATGTCTTCCAAACGTTCTTTGAAACGAATTTGTAGACAAATTCATTCATCTCATCGTCCCCCATATAGACGACGATCCGACCGTCTTTCGCGACCACGAGCTCTGCGTTCTCATGTTTGATTCTGCCCAAAGCAGTTCGCTTAATAGGCTTGGAACTTGGATCAAACGGATCGATTTCAACCACAAATCCAAATCGCTTCGAATCATTGTCCGGGTTGGCAAGATCGAATCGACGATCTTGTTCCCACCATCGAAAGGCTCCTACCTTTTGACCATTGATGGTATAGGCAAAGCCGCTTGGGTTAAGTCCATATCGTTTTTGGTCGGCCGAGGGTGTGAACTTTGGTTCGTTGGTCCCAAAGACCCCTTGGAAATTCTCTTCGCACGTAAGATACGTTCCCCATGGAGTTCGACCGGCCGCACAATTGTTGATCGTTCCGCGTACTGGCTCGCCCAGTTGCCCTGCCGCAGGCCCCGAGATCTTCATCGGCGTGTCCGCAGTGATTCGACGTGCTTTAGGAGACGGCCTTAGTTCCCACTTGCCGGCCGCATTGCGCTCGATTTCAACAATCGATACTCCATGAGAGGCCATCGATTTACGTACTTTCTCAAGGGGCATGAGTGCCGGTGGCAAAGGCTCCAAGCCATCCGAAAAAAGAAGCACTTGATCGGTGTACTCATGGTTGACCGCGAGCAACCCACGCTGATTGGGATCCTGCCCGGGGATTGCAAAGAACTCCATTCCGTCGTGCCCCATACCTGCTTGGAGCATCTGTTCGTCAGCCGTGTTCGACGCATCCGCTCGGAACTTTGGCGTCGAGCCATTGATCGGGTCGCCCCAGCGATAAAGCACTTCCGTTACGTAACCTTCGGGAACAACCACGGTGTCGCTTTGTGAAGCGGAAACATTCTTGAAATGAAAGAGGGATGTCGGAACCGTGGGCTCCACCACTTCGCGAGTCGCTACCTCGGCAGCCTCGTTCGAATTCGACAACAACGCAGAGCAAGCTCCCACCATTGCAACGTTCAAGAATGCCCGTCGATCAAGCGACTGTTCAATCATTTCCCGAAGCGGTGTTGCCCGAGGCGATGTTGCCCGAGGCGATGTTGCCCGAGGCGATGTCGGTTGTGGATCCACTTCAGAATGGCTCTCGGTGATCATGGTTTGTGATGGGTTCGTGGTCATGGCGCTACTTGACGTTTGGTTGATGCACAAGGGACATAACGTAAAGCATTTCTCTGGCGATCTGCTCACCCCGCTTGTCGTAGGTGGCGGATTCATTCGGCGTACCATCCGAAACCTTGGGGTCATCGTATGGAATTGCAACTCGCAAATCGCATCCAGGAGCTGTTGGACATGCTTTATCGGCTTGCGAACAAGTCATGATAGCGCAGTAGCCACTGCTTGGGTTCGGAGCATCATTGTAGACCTTGGAAAAGCAAGTGATAGGCTCTCCGCTATCTTGGAAACGTACAGCATAGTGCGGGTTGGCATCCGAAGGGGACGTCGCATCCGCTTTGAAACCAGAGCGCTTCAACGCGGCAATCGTGCGAGGGTTGCAAGCCGTGGCTTCCGTCCCACCCGAGAATGAGACGACGTTTTTGATTCCGTAATGAGATGCAGCCGTTTGCGCCCACACTTGGGTGAAATGACTTCGCCGCGAATTATGAGTGCAAACGAAGGTCAGTTTGGCAGGTTTGCCTTGCGAATCGCATTTTTGAATATAGACGGCCAACTGCTTTAGCTTCTCTTTTCGCTCATCGGATATCTCGCCAAACTCGGTTTTGCGCTGTTCAACAAATTTCGCAATCTCTGGGTAAAGTTCGGCATGCGTCGAAGTTGTTGTCATTGAGAGCATCCACAAACAAGAAAATATTGCCAAAAAACGTATCATCTCTACCTCCACTATGTAGGTCGCCTGAACACATCAACACCAAGCGCGTAGATTATCTCATGTGCGATTTCCCGCAATCCCAGCGTTGTTAAGAATCGGTGAAGAGGCCTGGAGCTTGATTGAAGTTCCAGCCTTGATTCTCGAAAAATAGACTGCCGCGATAACCGTAAAGACCAAGCTAATCGCGACCGATATCCAGCAGGCCCAACGAAACCCGTACAAAATTTGCGTTGTGGAAGAAACGTCCGCCTTTGGCAAAAAGTTTCGGAAGATCATGATGGCGACGTACCCGCAGTAGCCTAACGAATCAACAACGTACATCAGAAAGCCAATGTTGCCCCGATCACGGGTCAAAGCAATCATCCGCTCGAACACCGTCGTGTGAATGGCCACATAGGGCAAGTATAGGCCCGCTCCGACCATTACCATATATCCAACCGGAGAAAGGATCGACATGTCTTGAAGAAGCATTGAGCCAGCGATCATCAAAAAGCCGACGAAGGAAACGCCAAAGGAAAGCATCAAAGCTCGCTTGTTGTCCCGAACTGCAACGCTGAGACCGTTTACAATAAGAACGAAGGCTGCAACACAACTATCGATTGTCGCATAGGCCGAGGGCTTCACGTTTGCCCCCATTCCCGAAAGTATTTCGGGTGCAAAGTCGTCTCGAAAACTCCGAAGGATGGTCGTCAAAAAGTACAACACAGCCACCGATCCAATGCCAATGCCGTACGTCGACAACAAGCTCCATCGATCTGCTCCCGACATGGGCGAGCGTTCGCTTCGTTCCAAAATGTCTCGATCAGTGGGCGAAGGGACTTGGGCAAGCATCCAAACACTTACCAGCAACGGAACGACAAATAGCAGCCCTGCAATGAACGGCATCCATCGTTCCGCAACCACCATCGAAAGCCCCAACGATTCGGTCGCGTAACCAAGTACCCATTGCCCAATCGTTTTTGAAAAGCCACCAGCCAATATAAAACTTGCACAAAGCCCCGCCGTCAAGGCTTCTGTCATGCGTCGTCCCTCCAGGAAACCGAGCACCAGACCAAAGACCATCCCCAGCGGCAGCCCATTCAGAAAAATGGCGAGTATATGAAACGGAGGGGGAACGAGTGCAAACAAGAGCAATGCCAAGTGAGACGCCAAGATCAACCCCAGCAGCATCATCGCGCGCTTGCCGCGAGACACTTCCGAAACAACTTTCACTCCGATCAGTTTCGAAATCAGATAACCGATAACTTGAGCTGAAACCAGCACGGTCTTTTGATCCCAATCCGACAAAACGGCTTCTTGGTAGGACGCAGCCGTGAAAGGCTTTCGAAACATATACATGCAAAAATACGTCCCGAAGGCAGCGGTAACCGCCCACAGGTTGAGCAACCATGGACGTTTGCTCAATTCAAGTTGAAGTCGTGATGCAAAGTACATACTGGATTTCTATAGGATGATCCCAAGGCGAGCAGCAGACTGAAATCTACCAAAAATGGTTCGACCGATCCTACGCAGTTGCCGCTTCGGAACAAACCGTTAGCAAGGGAACAAAATACTCAATACTGGGTATTTCCTTTTGCTCATCCTTGGCCAAATCATCCCATCGTCGAAGTACCAACGCTTCCTGGCAGTAAGGCTCGTCGCGAAATGATTCAAGCTCATCGTTCGACATGAGTCCCCCTTGATCGTGAAAGCTCTTGAGCGACGTGGGTGATAACGAGTGAGCGTATTCCGGCTCGACGGTGCAAAGAAATCGCTTTGCCAGCACGTGAAGTCGCACTGGATCTGCGACCTCGACTCCAAAGTTGGCCAGCAACCACTGGTACGCTTTTTCTTCGTGAAAATCATTCAGGTCTTCGTCATCGCTTTCAGGCAAATCACTATCGCCGATGATATGACCAATATCATGGAGCAGCGCCGCAACCACCAACGTATGGCTCGCTCCCGACTCCTCGGCAAGGAGGGCGGCTTGGATCGCGTGTTCCAATTGCGACACGCACTCGTCGCCGTACCGACCACTTCCACGCTCTTGAAAGACTCGGATGACCCTCTCGACTGCTTTGTTTTTCATTATTTTCTTCCATTAGACGAGCCTGATAACCCGACACGTAAGTGAGGGACCAATGATAACCCGATACGTAAGTTGCTTTAATCGTACGACGGACTTCCGAGTCCGTCGAATTTCCCATTGACGGACTTGGAAGTCCGTCGTACGGACCTTACTCGCCTTATCACACGTGCCACTAGACTTTGACCATCGAAAACTTGAGCGTTAAATGATAGCCAATACCCGCTGGTCATTCTGAAGATCGGATGCAGATCCGAAGAAGGAATTGTGAAGATCCTTGCCGTCATTTCTGAAACAAGTCTGCGAGCTCAACCACCGATTCCACGACAAGGTCAGCTCCCGCTCGCAAGAACTCTTGCTCGATGCCGAGGAGTGTTTCGCGCAATTCGCTCGGATGGATCTTCTCAACATCCGACTCGGACAAACCGAGTGCGTTCCCTGTTTTGGAAACGGCGACGGTGATGCAACCCGCACTTCGCCCCGCGTGAATGCCCGCTACTGAGTCATCCACGATCATCACACTTTTCATCGGATAGACACCGAGCAGTTCGGCTGCCCGAAAGTTGAGCCACGGTGCCGGTCGACCAGCGGTCACTTCGTCCGAGCAAACCGAGACATCAGGAGAATAGCCCTGAGCTGCTGCAAACGGTATGATGACATCCAAGAGCTCTCGGGTGTAACCTGTGGTTGAGCCGATCTTGATGCCTTGTTTTCGAAAAAATTCAATCGCTTGCGGAACACCCGAAATCGGTGTTGAATGGGTGCTCAATATTTGCTTCTGCAACACGAGGAATGTTTCGTACAGTTGCAGCACGTCCGATTCTTTCGGATCGAAACCGTAAAGTGATTTCCATTTCATCGCGATGCGAGGCATGGCAAACATCGCTCGAATGTGGTCAAGTTTCGCTTGACCCATGGGTTCTCGCGCTTCCGCTTCGGTGACTTCGATTCCGCATTTGGAAAAGATACTTTTGAAAACGGCGACAGGTGCCAGGCTACCGAAGTCGATGGTGGTTCCCGCCCAGTCGAATAGAATCGCCTTCACTGAGGCAAAATCGATCGGTGTTTCGGCTCGCATCATGATTCTTGACTCCAACGTTTCCAGTTTCCTTCGGCAACACCAAAAGCAAGTGTCATTCCACTTCCTCCCAGGCCTGTCGCAATGTGAACATTTGGGATCGGTTCGCTTTCGAACACGATTCCATCCGCATATTTCGAATATGTCCCGTTCCATCGGCTTTCGATTTGCCACGATGGGAGCTGAATGATCTGTGTTAGCTCGCGAAGTATCAATCGATCGATCTCCGCAGAATCGAACGGCTCGATGTCGGAGTCGTACTCATGAGAATCTCCCAATACAACTCGTCCTGCATCGTCTTGGGAAGCCATCACGTGAATGCCAAAGCGGTCAAGTTCAGGAGTCTCATTCGATATGCGTTCGATGAGCGACTTGAGAGTTGGGCAATGTCGAAAGCTTGAATAGTGTCGCAGGGTGAGCCCGCTTGCAAGGTGAGGCCCGAGTCTCCAGGATCCGGTTTGGCCGACGGTGCGCATCATTTGGAGTTTGCATTTCCGGATCGGAGTCTCGCGAAACACTTCGGGAAACAATGTTTCAAAATCGTGCCCCGAGCAAACGATGATTCGATCAAATTGACTCTCTTGATAACCAGGGGTCCGAATCCAGCCAGCGCCTACTTCCACGGCAGGCGTACTGAAATGGAACTTTACGCCGAATGATTCATTCAAGAATTTCGGCATGGCCCGAACAGCGTTGGTCGGATTGACACACAACTCCATGTCACTGAAAAGCCCGCCGAGAAATCCATTGGGTTGGATCGCAGGCGATAGTGCATGGCACTGGCTGGGGTTTAAGAGCTTGAGATGCGAACCCAACTCCCCTTCTTTACCACTATCGAAGTACTCGCGCAGAACATTCCATTCGTCGTCGTGATGTGCAAGGTGGAGCGATCCAACTTGATTGACCCAGATGTCGGTCCTTTCGGCTAAACGAAGCCAACGCTCACGCGCAACCATTGCGACCGGACGAGACACCTCGGGTTGGCCGATTGGCCATACCATGCCAAAATTGCGTATCGATGCCTCGCTGGCCCTGGCGGTTCGTTCAAAAACGGTGACCGCATGCCCGCGTTCCGCCGCAGACCAAGCGTGCGCCAGCCCGACGATCCCCGCTCCAACAATGCCTATCTTTTGTTTCTTCATGGGTTTATGGTAAGAACGTATTGCGAGCTTGACAACACCTGTCTTCTTTCAGGAACAAATGGGAAATGGCACTTTTGGCTTCGACTAGCGCACTCTTGTTCCAAGGTCCTGGGCAGCCATGGTTATTCGAGAGCGTGCCTATCCCGCAGCCACGAAACGGCGAAATTTTGGTGCGAGTGCTTGCGTGCACCATTTGCGGAAGCGATCTCCATTCCATATCCGGTCGCCGAACGGTCCCAACACCATCTGTTCTAGGGCATGAGATCGTTGGCGAAATCGTTGAGTTTGGCCCGACAGTCAGTCGCTTGTCGATTGACGGTACGCCGTTGCATGTTGGTACTCGAGTGTGTTGGTCGCTCGTTGCGAATTGCGATCACTGCTTCTATTGCGAACACGACTTACCGCAAAAGTGCTCCACGATGATCAAATACGGTCATCACGCTTATAGCTGCCCAATCGATTTGACGGGCGGATTTGCAGGACATTGTTTATTGGTGAACGGAACCAAGATCATGCAATTGCCTGCTTCGATGCCGTTGGAAGTGGCATGCCCGATCAGTTGCGCAACGGCCACGATCGCATCCGCGATGGAAATAGGCAAAATCATTCCAGGTGAGACTGTGGTTGTCTTTGGTGCAGGTATGCTGGGAGTGACCGCGTGCGCGATGGCAAAGGAATTGGGGGCGGGCAAGGTTGTTTGCGTTGATAGATCTAGGGTTCGCCGTGAATCGTCCCTTCTCTTTGGAGCCGATATTGCAATTGAAGATTCACAGCTCATCGAAGTGGTTCGCGAACTGACAAACGGTCGCGGTGCAGATTGCCTGTTGGAGTGCAGCGGTTCCAACCAAGCGTTTGAAAGTGCAATGAACGTCATGCGGTTAGGCGGACGAGTCGTTCTCGTCGGGGCTGTCTTTCCACAAGAACCGGTTCCGATTGTGCTTGAACGCATCGTTCGGCGCAACCTCCTTGTTGCCGGCGTACACAACTACGCCCCGCGAAATCTCAAGCAAGCCGCCGATTTTTTGTCTGCATCTGGGAGCAAGTACCCATTCGAATCGTTGGTTTCGGCCTGGTATCCATTTGCCGAAATAGAAAGGGCCGTCGAGCATGCAGGTAGTGGAAATGCAGTTCGTGTAGGTTTAAAGCCGACTCCGATCTGACCCCCATCTGACTCCCATCTAGCTCCCATCAAGCGCGAGGATGACTAGCCGACCCAATTTGCTTCCCATGATACAATGTCATGAAGGGCAGGGCATCCGGCTGCGCGGCAGGGCCGTTCCTGCTCAGTATTCGACACCCAACAAATTCGACCCCCAACTTCATCAAAACTTCACGAAGGGACGATTGCGATCCGTCGGTCGGCGGGCACATACTCTCACATGATCTCATCTACACAGCCTGCTCGTTCTGACAAATTGTTTGTCGTCGATACCAATGTCATTCTGCACGATGCACAGTGCATCCGGCGATTCAAAGAACACGATATTGCGGTCCCCATCGCCGTTCTGGAAGAGTTGGATAACTTCAAAAAGGGAAATGAAGCCATTCATTTTCAAGCGAGAGCGTTTTTGCGGACGGTCGACGAGTTGACTGGTGATGTTCTTTCGCCAAACGGAGCAGCGCTGGGACCGGGACTTGGTTCGATTCGGATTGTACTCGGTGAGGAACCCGATGCCCGATTGGAAAAAGCGTTCCTTGAGGACAATCCAGACCACCGCATTTTGAGCGTCGCGTTGATGTTGCAACAACGAGAAACGCAACGTCCCGTTGTCCTGGTCTCGAAAGATACGAACTTGCGACTTAAGGCCAAATCATTTGGGCTTACCGCTCAAGACTATAACAATGACAAAGTCGAAAGTTTTGAGAAGCTCTACACCGGCAAGCGGTTAGTCAAGGATTTGCCCAGTTCTTTGTTTGCCCAATTTTCCGAAAACGGCGGTCAAGTGTCTGCAAACTTATTGCCGGATATTCTGGACCCGATTCCGAACGAGAATTTCATTCTGCGGAACCACACAAGCTCAATGCTTGCCACGTACCAAGGAAAAAGCAAGGTCTATAAGCGTATCGACCCGATCTCTGCGGCTGGTATCATTCCTCGCAATGCCGAACAATCGTTTGCCTTGCGGGCGCTGCTAGACGACCAATTGAAATTGGTGACTCTTACCGGTAAAGCCGGATCCGGGAAAACACTGCTGGCTTTGGCAGCCGCAATGGAGAGCCGTTCTCGCTACAGTCAAACCTTGCTGGCGCGACCAACGGTTCCGTTGAGCAATCGCGATCTTGGTTTTTTGCCCGGAGATATCGACGCAAAATTAGATCCATACATGCAGCCAATCTATGATAACCTCGCCGTGATGAATCCAGGGAATGGCAACGGAAATGCCTCGGTTCGAAGCCGTGAATTTCTCCAAACGCATCATGTTGAAGTCACACCGCTTGCGTACATCCGCGGCCGCAGTTTGCAACGCGTCTTCTTTATCGTGGATGAAGCTCAAAACCTAACGCCGCACGAGATCAAAACAATCATCACCCGGGCAGGAGAGGGGACCAAAATTGTTTTCACAGGGGACATTCAACAGATAGACCATCCGTATTTGGATTCGCTTTCCAACGGATTGAGTTACTTGATCCATCGCATGGTCGGGCAACCGATCTTCGGTCACGTGGCGCTCGAAAAAGGCGAACGATCCGAGCTTGCGGAACTGGCAAGTAATTTGCTGTAAAGCCAAATTTCGTGAGCCGAATACCTTATCTTTACCCACATCTTTTGATCTTGCTCCCCTCGCCCTGTACTCGGGGAGAGGGGCTGGGGGTGAGGGGTTTTGCACTGTGTTTTGATTGGTTTTTTGATCGTGAATTCAATCTCTAGCTGCGCTTCAGAATCGCAAACAAATAACTGAACCGGAGTCATACATGTCAGGGCTCTCTCGCATTAACCCAAAGTTAACGTTTTCTTAGCGCGGTCATAAAGTAGCCACGCTATTCTTCAAAAACTAGCGTTACATGCACTCATAGTTTCTCATTTCATGGAGTTGGTTGAATGGCTACAAGTCTAAGGAATAGGCGAGGGTTTACTCTTGTTGAGCTTTTGGTCGTTATTGCGATCATCGGGATTTTGGTAGGGTTGCTGTTGCCAGCAGTGCAAGCCGCTCGCGAAGCTGCAAGAAGAATGCAGTGTCAGAACAATCTCAAGCAACAGGGATTGGCATTGATGAACTACGAGTCTGCCTACAAACAGTTTCCGAGTGCGCTAATGGGATGCGCCAGGATTTCGGGTGCTGCCCCTCAGGACGACGGTGCAGGCTGGGCTGTTGCGCTCCTACCGTTCATGGAGCAAACAGCTCTTTACAGTCGACTCGAAGAAGGTGCGGTTGCATTAGGTGGAAAGCTTGGGAGACCTGGAATTATGCGTCGTGCGAAAGGTGGTACTTGGCCTGGAAGTGGACCACTAGGACCTGACACTATTTCGGGATCAGGTGGAAGTTCAACGTCTCTTACGATTGTACCCGGTGGCGATACTTTGTTGCCGATGTACAAATGCCCGTCGTCTGCCTTGCCTGCTATTTGTCCACTGACCTGGACAATCCCTGGTGCGACGAGTGTTTCCACTCATCATGCAAGCCAGTTTTCTGCGGGCTATGCTACCAACGATTACAAGGGTGCTGGAGGTAGTGCTCGCGGCGACTTTGGCGTATTGCATAAGTTGTATGAAGCAAAAAACCGTCGAATTGCTGACATCACCGACGGCACGAGTAACACCATTGCAATAACGGAGTCGACCTATGTAACCGGAAACGGCAACCCAACAAATCTCGCCCCAACTGTATTCGAAGATTGGCCAATTTGGTTTGGTGGACCGAATACGGACGAGTCCATTCGAACGAACGGTCGTTCCAGTGCACCGATCAATGCTCAGACAAATCCGAATAGGATGGTCGCGGCAATCAATGATGACTCCGCATTCAGCTACCATGCCGGTGGAGCTCAATTCGCATTCGCGGACGGTTCCGTTCACTTCATTAGTCAGTCCGTAGCCATGCAAACCTATAGCGACTTGAGCGACATCAGTGATGGAAATGTCCTTGGAGAATGGCAATAAGATTGGGGCATGTTTGGAACGAAAAGAAAGCGTATTGAAATGATGAATGCTCAAAAAAGGTTTCGAGCCGGTTGGTTGAGAGTGGCGCTGCTCGTTGGCGTGCCTTCTCTGGTCGGCTGTAGCGAATCGGGCTTTCCCGTTGGTCGGGCCAGTGGCACCGTTACTTGCGAGGGAAAAGCTGTCCCAGGAGCTTGGGTCTACTTTGAGCCGTTGGCAGAGTCAAAGGGGACTGCTCTCGTGGGAAAGCAAGGATTTGCAATCGCGGATGCGAATGGGAAATTTGTCATTGCTACCTATGGCACAGATGATGGTGCGGTGATTGGGAAACATAAAGTTCACGTCACTGCTCCTAAAAGCGAAGGTGGCCCTGCGTTCAAATGCCCTTGCGAATTCGATTCGGAAAGCCAACCTTTTCTGGTCGAAGTCAAAGCGGGAAAGAATGAGTTCGATCTGAAGTTGCCTTTACCAAAGGCTGGCTCCAACGCGAATAACAAACCGATGTCCCTCGACGAACGCGATGCGATGCTAGAAGCCCAGCAAGCTGAGCTTGAACAGAAAGCGAATGCGAAGGCCAACGCTCAGCCCAAGAAAAAGTAATTGGAATCGAGAATATTCCGAGTGATTGAAAACGACGAAACATTAGAAAGCGATGTTGGTTCCTCCGAGCGATCAACATCGCTTTTTCGTTTGCTTGATCGCTTGTTTTCGCCCGTAGACAATGCGAGCATGACGCTCTTTCGTATTGGCCTCGGAGCGATGTTCGCATGGTGGGCTTGGGACTACTTGGCATCTGGCCTTGTTCACTCCATTTACATTGAGCCAAAGTTCCACTTTACCTATTGGCCCTTTGACTGGGTACATCCGCTTCAACCGAATGGGATGATTGCAGTCTTTGTCGCGATCATCCTGTTAGGGATTCTGGTTTGTGCTGGCGTTTTCTATCGCTGGTCTTCACTGTTGCTGGCGCTCTGTTTCACCTATGTGTTCTTGCTGGAAAGGACGAACTACCAAAACCACTATTACCTGTTGATTCTGATTGCTTGGTGGCTGCCTTGGTTGCCGTTAGCAAAGAACGTTTCGTATGATGCGTCGCGAAATCCGTCGGGGTTTGAGTCAACAACGCAGGCGTGGGCCTTGTGGTTGCTCCGATTTCATGTTGGACTTCCCTACGTTTACGGTGGGCTGGCAAAATTGCACGGCGATTGGTTAGCGGGTGAGCCAATGCGTCAGATTCTCGCTTCGCGGAATCAGTTGCCATTCGTGGGGCCATGGTTCAACGAGGAATGGGTTGTATTCGCATTTGTCTGGGGTGGGTTGCTTTTCGATCTCGCGATTGTGCCTCTCCTGCTTTTCAAACGAACGCGAGTTGTTGCGTATTTGGCTTGTGTTGGCTTTCACTTGACCAACGCCGTGATCTTCAATATCCATGTGTTTCCATGGTTCATGATTTTTGCCACGACATTGTTCTTTGATCCGGACTGGCCTAGACGAGTATTGGGCGGAACTCCCTTGGTTTCGAGTCCTTCCAAGTCGCTGCGTTGGGCTGAATTGCCAAGCCGATCCAAGTGGGAACTTGGGTTGGTTCTTGTTTACTCCCTATTTCAATGTATATGGCCATTTCGACATTTCTTGAGCGAAGGAGACGCAAGTTGGACCGAACGTGGCCACATGTTTTCGTGGCGCATGATGTTGCGAGGCAAGACGGCGGCAGTACGATACTTCGTCTCGGACGACAATACCAATCAAATATACATCCCAAGGCTCAAAGGGGTCATCAGCGTCGATCAAGCCAATCGATTCCCTCGAGACCCAGAAATGATATTGCAGTTTGCTCACTTTCTTGCTCGGGAGCACAAAGGCAGAACGGGGCGAATTCCTCGCGTTCAGGCGCTGGTTTTGACATCTCTCAACGGGAGGAAGCCGCAACTATATATCGACCCAAACGTCGACTTGGCATCGGAACCGACGTTTGCGGGCTCTCGAAAATGGATACTGCCATTGAAAGAGCCACTCCGAAAGGCCCCTTGGAAAATTCCGCTTAACGAGTGGGAGAAACATGTGGATTTGCCCCAACTGCCGATCGCCAATGCGCGAGAGCCCTAGACATCTTAACGCAACCCATGCGAGAAACTAACGCAAGCGTAACATTCGACCGTTACGCTACAATTGATTATTTAATTACTAGGTGATTAGCTAGGGTGTCCGAATGTGACAATCAAATGCGAGCAAAAGTTCGAAAATATTCCAAGTATCTAACCTTTTTCAGGTGATGTCATGTTCTCTAAAAAATGGACGCGGATCAGCGCCGCTAGCTTTTGTTTAAGTATTTCATTGATCAACGTGCTGTGTGCGCACGACGATGACAAGCCGCATTCCCATGCCGTTCGGGCTGTCAAGCCAGCCGAGATGTATCAACCAACGATCCTGCCTGATCGAATCATTCTTACTTGGTCGGGTGACCCGACGACATCGCAGTCGGTTACCTGGCGAACGTCCACCGAAGTCAAAGATGGCTTCGCGGAGATCGCTTTGGCTAGCCCTGGGCCTGACTTTGCGAAAGATTCGAAAACGCTCAACGCGACGTCATCCGCTCTCAAGACCGATCTCAACACAGCCCATTTCCATAGTGTCCAATTTCATGATCTCAAACCGGGCACCAAGTATGCTTATCGTGTCGGTGACAAGACCAATTGGAGCGAGTGGTTCCACTTCTCGACAGCGAGTGACAAGCCATCCCCGTTTTCGTTCATCTACTTTGGCGATGCGCAAAACGACCTGCGTTCGATGTGGTCACGAGTCATTCGCGAAGCCCACTCGGATGCGCCAAAATCCAAGTTCATTTTGCATGCTGGCGATTTGATCAACACCGCCCAATCGGACGGTGAATGGGGTGAGTGGTTTGGTGCAGGGGCTTGGCTCAACGCCATGATTCCTAGTGTGCCAGTTGTTGGCAACCACGAAATGCAAAAGTCGGAGACGGGCGACAAAAAGCTCACGAATCACTGGCGAACGCAGTTTACATTGCCCGAGGATGGCCCCGAGGGCTTGAGCGAGACCTGCTACACCTTTGAATACCAAAACGCCCGGTTCGTCATGCTCAATAGCAACGAAAGGATCGAACAGCAAGTTGAATGGCTGGACAGTGTTCTCAGCAAGAACAAACAACCATGGGTCATCTGCTCGTTCCACCATCCGATCTTTTCAACCGCAAAGGACCGCGATAACGCGAAACTGCGGAGCCTCTGGAAGCCGATCTTAGACAAGTATCGAGTTGATATGGTATTGCAAGGACACGATCATACGTATGGCCGATCCGGTTTAGAAACCCCAGTAGCCGAGCCGCTTACGATTGGAAATGTTCCTACCGGCGTAAATAAAGTCGACACCTTTACAGGCACGATCTACGTCGTTTCCGTTAGCGGCCCCAAGATGTACAACTTGTCACCAGCACCGTTCATGGCACGCGTAGCAGAAGACACACAGCTCTACCAAATCATCCACATTGATGGCAACTCGCTGCGCTATGAGTCGAGAACTGCGATTGGCGATTTGTATGATGGTTTCGTTTTGAGCAAGCTGCCAGGCAAGGTCAATACAATGCTGGAAATTGCCCCAGAGGTTGCTGAGCGTCGCCGGACGAATGGCAGTGAAAAAGCAAAGCAGTCAACGGAAGCAAAGGTTAGATAGGAGGTCGTTGGGGCAGAGAAGCGGCAGACTGAAAATTATTAATCATAACCCGATACGTAAGGGCTTGTTGCTTTCATGGATTGCGAGACGGGGTATTTGAAAGTGGAATGGGCGTCTCGCCTCATCTTTACCCACATTTCGCAGCACGTCAGACTCGAAATCCCAATGGATTTGCGTGATCCCAGCGCGCTTTCTCCCCCTCGCCCCGGTACTCCGGGGAGAGGGGGGTGAGGGGTAGAGCCCTGACTTGCAAGACTCAGGTTCATCGGTTTGTTTACGCTTCTGAAACGAGGATAGACATTGAATTCACGATCAATATACAAATCAAAACACAGTGTAAACCCCTCACCCCCAGCCCCTCTCCCCGAGTACAGGGAGAGGGGAGCAAGATCAAAAGATGTGGGTAAAGATGAGCTCAGTCACCTCAGCCAGCACTTGCCCCTGCAGATTCAAGAGGGCATTCCCACGCGTGGAACCGATCGTTTGTCCTTGACTGTTCTTGAGCTGGCCGCAGTCAAGACGCAGAAGAATCTGCCCAATTTCATTTTTCAGTTCAATCATGGAAGACACCCAATTTGTGCGATCAAAGTATCATTGAAGTAGATCATCGTAAAATCTAGAGATAGAGGCTTTATGCCGAACAGCGTCGTAAAGCGTTATGGACCCGTGCTCGGGAATCTCGCCAAGTCCCTTTGGTTTGGGTCGAGCGATTCGGGTAAATACGAAAACAGCTCCGCATTCTTTAGCCAAAAGCGAATTTTATAATCGCTCGCCATTGCACCTTCCGGAAAGTTCTTTGTCGTCCATTGCAAACGATGTCGGACAGAGTCGCCGTGAAATGGCATACATTGATTCCGAGAAAAACCAGCGACCACCTTGTTCTTTCGGTCGAGGATTTCGGCCGAGATTGAGCCGTTCGGTTGTGTGCGAGCATTGATCGTGACGATGGGAGTTCGAAACGGCTCCCGTCGCGTGATTAACCAGCCTTCCTTGGAGTCAAGGTTTGACATGGAGCAGAATCCATCCAATCGCAAGGTTGCTAAACCAATCGAAGCTTGAACTCGTTTTTCATCATGCACTCGATCGGTGCCTCCAAAATAGAAATAGAGTTTGTCTCCAACCACAACGGGCGCACAAGCTGTCACGATCATCCCGCGATCCCAATCCGAAGCTTGCCCACGCGGAATGAATTGGTTCCGCTCGGGAGGGCGAGTCCAATTGACTAGGTCCCATGACCAAGCCAACTGCACCTCCATGGTTCGCGGTGAATCGGATTGGGCTTCATGCAGCTTGTCAACGCTGTATTCGCCATAACGAAAGTAGCGAGCCCGATACATCCAGGGCAAGCCGATGTACATACCTTGATATGCAAAGGCAGGCATCCCATAAATCTGCGTGTCGCTCGGGTCCAAGTCATCGGCCACAAAAACCGGCCCATCGAAGGGTTTGTTCCATTTCTCACCATCCTTAGACCAAGCGATCCCAACAGCTCGGCCTCGTCGATCCCGTGTCTTCCAAGTGCTGAAGTGACGATCTTGATACGGATCGTAGCCGAAGTTCACGACATCCGACGAAGTGAACAGTGGTTGCTGTGCACTCTCGGGAGGATACCGCCAGTTCAAACCATCGGCGGAGAAAGCGACTCGGGCGTGCCCGGCTTTTCCATCGAATCCATAGAGTGCATATCGCCGCTCGGGGTTGGGGTTATTCGGTCGAAGAATGACGTTGGGATTGTGGCATCGACCACCAAACTTTTCCGCGTCGAATTCGGACACGACGAAGTTCGTGGATTGGCCTTCATAATGAATGATATCGAGAGCTGGTTTCTGCCAATGGATAGCGTCATCCGATTCGGCGTAGCCTACATGGTTGCCTTGAAACAGCACTTGGTACCACATTCGATAACGTTGTCCGTCTTTCAAAACAGTCCCGTAAACGTACGGACCGGTAATCGCGGAGGTACCTTCCCAGGGCCGATCGGCAATGATAATTGGGTTGCTGCTATGCTTTTCAGCGGAATGAAATTGCCTGGTTAAGCCTTGTTGTTCTTCGACGACAGTTGCATCGAGAAACAACCGTCGCCAAGGACCTGCAGCGGGTCCCGATAGATCGTTGCCTGTTGTGATATCGGCATTTTGGTCGGATGGAATCTGCGATAGGAGTCTGCTGGGACAGCGAAGTTGAAAAAGCAGAGCAGCAACGGAGGAGAGAGTAAAATCGCGTCGATACATGGGAATAGAAGTCTTCTCAAAATTCTCACGATGGGTTTATCCCAACGCAAGCATGGTTGGATGGCCAAAACAACAATGTCTTGAAACATCATATTGGTATAGCGGCCGAGAAGCGACAAAGGTTTTTTCGGATTTCAGCCCGTCCGTATCTCATTCTCGCATATTTGTGATAGCGTCCGAGCTCAGCCGACAAAAGTCAAAGTAGTAGGCACATTCCATGTGCCGTTCACCTAGAATCCTGGCAAAAGCTCGACTGCGAACGGCACGGCGGAGCGTGCCTGCACCTATTGTCGGCTGTATCTTTCGCGATAACCCGTGGCGGACAACGGGCTCTGCGGGCAATACTCGTCGGAAACAGATGACACTTTCAGTCCGCGCTGATGAAGCGTCGACATCAGTTGCACGAGCTCGCTGTTCTTGGACTCGAACTCAGGCAGTTTGTCCGCTATTTCACGGTAGATCGATTTCCAGGAAAACACTTCGGCTATGTCCTTTTTTAAGAGCTTTTGGCACGCTTTCTTCTCACGGTCGCAGCTTTCGCCTTCGCTGCAACTTTTTTCCGAGACACTTTAACGAACACTACTCCTTGAACTGCTGTTTGCAGCTGCTCCGTTACCCATGCATTCAGGCTTTTACCAGAAACAATTGCGGCGACGTTTACACGACGATGCAGCTCCGGAGGAATTCGTGTAACGAACTTCCCTGAATAGGGTTTCTCTGGCGACTCGCCGCGTTCCTGACAGAATGCCAGATAATCATCGACTGATCCGCGAAAGGCTTTACGCAGTTTGGCAACGCTATCGCCTTGGAACGTAATCACGTCCCGGACATTGATGATTTCACCATGGAAGATCTCAGCCTCGTCGTCAAATTCGACCTTACCGATGTAACCTTTGTATTCCATCATGGTTTGACTCCCGCTTCGGATAAGAACCGCCGCATGGATTTTACGGCACCCTTGTCTGTTTCTTTCTGAGGATGGGGCCTATGAAAAACTGCACGGACACCGCTCAAAGCAATCCGTACTCGCGATCCTTCACCCTCCGAAATCTCCGCCCCAGCCGAGGTGAGCATAGCTTCAATATCCCGCCATGCTATGTTCGACCTGACCGGATCATCCAAGATCGCCTGCAATGTGCGTTTATGTCTTGGTCCCATTCGCTCCTCAATAGTATCATCGGATGATACTGGCGTCAAGTTTTACGTTTTAGGCCATTTTTAGTGGCTTCGGGCAACGGACAAGCCGCACCTGCGGCCGTTTGGCCATTTGCACTGAAGATAATGCATTTACCGGTTCTAATGAAACTAGGCATGCTCCGTTGCCGTCTTGCCGACCGTTAGGTGTGGGTTTCGAATCGATTTGCAGGCAGTTCGTAACTGCCTGCAAACTGTCCAATCGCCTCATGGGTCGGTTGAATCGCCTCTGCCACACTGGTGCAACGCAACTGCAATACGACTTTTAGCCGTTAAGAATTGAGCAAGAATTCGATCCTACAATTCGGCATGCTTCGAATCGTCCAATGCAAATCCTCCGATGGCACTAAGTCATATTACTCCCGCTCGGATTACTTAGTGGCAGCAACTTAGGTTCTGCAACCCAGTCACGAAATCAAACTACCTTCCGAGACGCAAGTGGTCGTTCGATCGGGTCGGCTAACAACAATGGTAGTCGAATGGCATTTCGAGATAAATTCGGGAGGTTGACGGGTTCTGCAAGTAAAAGCAGGAAGTAGCAAGCTTTGTATATAATGCACCAACAATTCACCCAATATGAAGTGCGTGGTTGGAGATCGCAATGAACGAAACGACTGTATCTCACGTCGCCCGGTGGGCGAACTGGTTCGCCAATTTGTCGGGATCATCAAGTCCCATTCGGCTTCGCTTCAGCGAAGGATGGATCGTAGGCTCCGGGTCGCCTCCGTTCCCAAAAACCGGCGGTATCTATATTTTTGCGGATGCCGATGGAGTCGGAAAACCTTCACCTATTGATGAGTCCTGTCAGCGAGTTCTTGACGTAGGGAAAGCGAATAAGGACCTAGTTAGGCGCATCACGGACCATCTTCCCCTTTGCAAAGGCAAGCGAATCGTCGTCTACACAATTGGCGTTGACGACAACCTGATAGACGCGTTCTCCCCCCATTTTCCTACGATCCTCGAGAAGTTCATTTTCTCCTGTTGCGTGCGACACTGCGGATCCATCCCGGAATGGAACAATATTTTTGGCAACGGCAAGCCAAATCATAAGGCCAAACCACTACCGGGAGCGAGGACTCCGTCGGGCGCAGATATTGCCATGTGGGCGCGAGAATTCGTTGAAATGCCTAGCGCTCCGATTCCCGCTTCCCTTTCGCTCGCGAAGTCTCTGTTGCAAACCGACAGATTAGGATCGGGGCAGATTGCTATTGTCACTCTGGCTTCCGAAAGCGGGCAATCGCGAAATCTAGAAACGTCGACTGACCAGGTAATTTATATCGGCAGACAGGTGACAGGTTTCCAGAACCAAATCGGTACTACGACTCACAAAATAAACGTCACATCGCCTTGCGACTATTCGCGCGCCCTTGAGATGTTCTTGAAATACTCATTCGTTCGCTGTGCTGGCGCACCTCCAGCGCACAACGACACGCGCCGTCGGAATTGAGCTTATCGAACGATGGGATCCTTCGCTCATAACGAGTTGATTCGAGTTACAGCAATGTGGCACGAGACGGTAACAACAATAATAGTAGAACGACACTTCTTGAAAGTTCGTGGCGGACATCGGGATCTGCGAGCGGTAATCGGCGGTAGGTTCAATGATTGTTCATTGTTCCGTTAAGAAACGCGATTTTTGGCCAGGACTAAACTAAACACGGACAGAATGGAATGCACCATGCGAATCGGAACTTGGAATGTAGAAAATCGACTGATGACGGAGCAGCACCGGGACTTGATTCTCAAGCAAGAATGCGATGTATGGCTACTCACAGAGGTAAATCGCAAGTGGGCAGATGAGGCAGGGACGAAGATTCTTCACTTCAACGCCAATCTTTCCAAGGAAGTAATGGGACGCAACCAGCATTGGGCAGCAGTCCTTAGTGTTCTCCCTTTGGAGCGACTGAAAGATCCGCATGAAGCAAGTGCAGCCGCGAGATCAACGGAATAACATACTGCTCAACCATTCTCCCATGGCGAGGCATACAAGCCGACACAGCTCCTTGGCATGGTTCCAATCATTCGGAAATGACAGAGAATGCAATAATGACTCTGCTAAGCAAGTTGCCGACGAATGATTTGGTGTGGGGCGGAGACTGGAACCATTCGTTGACAGGCAAAGAACATGCAGGAAGCATGGGCGGCCGCAATCACCTCCTTGAAGCCGTACTGCAACTGGGACTCAATGTACCAACAACTGGCCTATCGCATCGCGGCGAATACTGCCAAGCAATTGACCATATCGGAGTGCCTCTGTCGTGGACGGTCGAATTCGCGAAAAGAATCGATACTCAAGGGCTATCAGATCACGATGCATATGTGATCGATGCATCCGCAGCCTAATTTCCTTTGCGACAATCAGCAGGGTGAGTGCAATACCGCCCGTCGTACGTAGCAACGTCGTTCAAGTTGATGTTACACTGAGTCGGATTTCCTATAAGCCTCACGGCTCGTAACGCCCACAAGTATCGAAGTATCCATTAAAGCAAATCAAGATGACGAAGTTGAAAAAGCTCTTTCAAAAAGCCTGGACTGCCGTAACTAACCCCGGGCAGGACGAGAGAGTATCGGCAATTGTAGCTGCAATTGGAAACGGCTTACAGACACAGCGAGCCGCGTTTGATCTCGAGAAGATTCTTGAACCGATTGAATGCACAAACATCGACGTTCAAGTTGCGACCAAGCAGTACTACGACAAACTTCTTCAGCGGTACTGGTCCGTTGGAATTCCGGACGCAGGAAAACAAAAGACGCTTGCGTTTGTTGGCAAAAAGTTAGACTTAAAGGATACCGATGTTAGTAAAGCGAACACGGAAGCTGCGGTCATTTATTTCGGGGCTCGACTTGGCGAATACCTTTCCGACGGTGTACTTAGCGACGATGAACTCTCTGTTCTCAAACAGATTGCCGCGTTTCTCAGCCTATCGGTTCCAGATTTTGTTCAAAAACATCTTTCGTCACAGGGGATTGGGTTACTTCGCGGATTGTTCGCCGACGCGATATCAAGCGGAGTACTGGAAAAACCAACTTGGTACAATTTATTGGAGTCAGCACAAAAGCTTGGGATAACCATTGAGCAATTTCAAAATGCAGCGACGCCCCTCGCTGTGACTTTTGCCGAGCATATTCTGGCCGATACGAAATCCGATGGTTTCCTTTCGGGGGAAGAGGAAGAATACCTCCACTGGTTGATGAAGACATTTCATTTTGCCCCATCCTTTCAAGAATATCTCACCAACGAAATTGCCCTGCTTCGTGAAAAGACACGAATTGCCAACGGCAATTTGGATACGGTTGCCATTCCGGCTGGTGTCAACTTGAATGCTGGAGAATTGCTTTACTTTGTTCGCGTCTGCACTCTTCGAATCGTCAAGCAGCTAAAGACTGGGAATCGAAATGATGACCACGAAGGGCGATTGTTCTTGACAGACAATCGATTGATTTTCGACTCCGCAACCAAAACGATTCGAATACCCTATCTGCTAGTTGCCACTTTGGTTGGCAGGTAGATTCGGGATTATTCTTAGATTGAGTGGCAGGGGAAATTCTTATACAACCCCGCCTTGAACCCAGCCATAGCGCATGCTTCTAGGAACCCCGCC
>Ga0247838_1000124_pt1 | contig 116160 bp, 93 predicted proteins | sample LaCruzMarch2015__5_FD_189097 | JGI IMG/M metagenome (GOLD analysis project Ga0247838, IMG submission 189097) | Freshwater microbial communities from meromictic Lake La Cruz, Castile-La Mancha, Spain - LaCruzMarch2015_15m | ecosystem: Environmental > Aquatic > Freshwater > Lake | place: Spain...
CAAGGTAGGTGCCAGGCACCTAACAAGGTAGGTGCCAGGCACCTAAGAAACTCACTATTCGGGGCGTTGGACCCGTGTTGCCGAGATCTTTCACTTGCCGAAAATGCTCTGAGAGCTTGAACGGACTTAATTTCGCGCATGCGGGATCCCAGTCATCACGCGCACTCCACTGGATTCCCGCCTGCGCGGGAACGACTTATTGGCGTGGCTCATGGGGCTTCGCTAAACACCATTAGCTCGCGGGTAGCGACTGCCCTTTTCGATGCCGTTTGATAGCCTGAACAGCCAGTCGTCTAAGTTCGATTGCGTCGCCGACCTCCGAGGATAGGCTTGCCGAGCGGCTCAGAAGTTGGTCCATTTGCTCAGCCGGCAGCCACAACAATGTCACATCGGTATCGGCTTTCAAGCTGATCGCATCGGTGGACGACCCTGCGGTCAAATTGTCCCCAAAACACTCTCCTGCACTGAGTCTCGATACGACCACTTCTTGACCTTCGTTGGACTGGGCCAACAGCGAAACCTGGCCATGGAGAATCAATGCCCCACCCTCGAAAGGCTTCTTTGGGGAATGCATCATCTCCCCTGATGTGTACTCGCGTATGTTGAGGTTCGCCAGTTCGGCAGGTTGCAAGGAAGCTTTGAAGCGAGGTTGTTCATTAAGCCACTGCGAGGTCGTTTTTTCTGGCTTGCCAGGATTCTCGCCAGGACGATATTCCATTCTGATCGGGAACGGGATCGTCAATCCCTCGCGACGCGCCATGTACCAAAGTCTGGTCATCACATCGTCTCGTGCTGCTCCAGCCGTTTCTTGCGTTTCAACGGTGAAGATCATCCGATAGATGATCGAAAAGTCGGCATAGTTGACCGTTCGAACCAGGGGCTCTGGATCGCTCAAAACCCCAGGGGTACTGCGGAGGACTTCCAAGAGTAATTCTTTGACTTTGTTGGGGGGATCATCGTAGCTGAAGCCCATTTCGACGACCTCAGTACGCTCCGGGGTCGGTCTCGAGAGATTGCTAAAGGCTCCTTTGTAGAGCAAGACGTTGGGCACAACCCGAACCTCGCGCGCTGGGGTTTCGATGTGCACCGACCGCCAATTTATCTCGGTTACTTGGCCGATGACACCATCCACGTTCACCCAGTCGCCGACATTCAATGGGCGTTCGAGCAATAGCATCAACCCCGAGACGATATTTCCAAGGGGTTCTTGGAGTGCAAGACCGATCACGATCGAACCGAGTCCTAGTGCCGTTAGGGCTCCTTGAATCTCCATCCCCCAAACCTTGCTGTAGATGACCATCGCGCCGACCGCCACGAGCAATGCCTGAGCCAAATCTCGAAAAAGCTTGGGCACACGCTCACCGATCGAACGCGCGCGACCCATTCCGAAGACAATGTCGTTGACAAACCCTAACAAGGCAAACAGGAGTGCAACCCAAAAGACCGTCTCGATCCAACGCGATATACTGCTTTCGCTCGGGAGATTCAAAATCCAGTTGACAAACAGCAGCAGTGCAAGTGCCGGTAAAACCAGATTTCTGATGGTTCGCAAGTTTTTCGCAAGAGGATTCGATCGACGCTCCATAGAGCTGATCAACTCGTTGAGGAACAGCAGTCCAATAGGAAACCCGATCGCCAGTCCAATAGCTTGCCAGAGTGGCAATTGAGTCAAATCGCTCAGTGCATTCATACCGACACCTGCCAAGCTTCGATTGGTGATCGTCCCTCGAACTCGACCTGCGTGGGGCCTTCGAGCTGGAATTGTTCTCCGATACGGTCTCGTACCGATTGGGTAACTCGGATCGAAGAAGTACCTTTGTCTACAGCGAGTTTCTTGGCGATCGTCACAGTGTCTCCCCAAAGGTCGTAAAGGAACTTGCGACGACCAACGACACCACCGACGATCGGTCCGGAGTTGATGCCGATCGCGACGTGGAGTGCCGCTTTGAACTCGCGGTGAGAGAGGGCGACAATGCGCACGGCCTCTTGAGCAAACTGGGCCATCCGTCGCGCATGGTCGGGTCGGCTGACCGACAAACCGCATACGGCCAAATAGGCGCCACCGATGGTTTTGACCTTTTCAATCCCAAATTTCTCGGCGGCTTCGTCCAGGGACACAATCAGTTCCCCAAGCACACTCAGCGCTCTGGTTTCCCCAGCTTCGCGGCTGAATTCCTCCAAGCCTACAAGCTCGGCGAAGATGACAGACACGTCGGCGAATTGCTGGCTGGCATGCTCATCGCCGTCTCGACGCTGGGCGATGGCCGAGGCTGGCAAGATGCTCCCGAGGAGTTCTTCGTTCTCTCGGATTTGATGCTCGAGTTTCTCTGTTTGCGACTTAATGCTACGGGACATGTTGTTGAAGACTGTACCGAGCTCCCCAAATTCGTCTTTGGTGGCCACTGGAACTTGGACGTCGGTTTCTCCAGCCCCGAGGCGACGAGCCCCCTCGATAAGCTGCTTGAGCGGTTTGATCAGCCAATGGGAGAATAGTAACGCAAGCAAACTACTGAGCAGCGCCATGGCAGTAGCGGTCATGACCACTTTCTGTCCGAACTCACGGATCGGTCCATAAGCCTCATGGGCATCGATCTCGGCCAACACACCCCATCGCAATGAGTTGAGTTCGATAGGGCCATAAGCACTGATGACTTTCGTGCGGCGATAATCCAGCTCTTCCATGATCCCAGTTTTACCGGCCAAGGCCTCGCGAGCTGGCTTGGTATCTACAGGAAGCACTCCCAACACATTTCCTTGTCGCTCGATTTGACTAACGATAGGTTCGTGGAAATTCATGCTGCGAAGTTCACCGACAAACTTCTTGGGGTCTTCCATCATGAACCGACTGCGGCTCCTCATCGTCATGTCTGGTCCGACCAGATAGCATTCCCCTGACTCCCCTAAGCCTTCTTCACGCCAATTGCCTCCTCCGGTCATCAAAGCATTGAAGCTATCGGCAGGAAACTGGAGCACGAGGATACCGATCATGTCGGACCCATCGAAAATGGGGCTCATGGCAAAAGCCATCTGTCTGCCCAGACTTGGGCGGTAGGCTTCAAAGTCGGCGATTTTGTAGACGTCCCGGTCTTGGGCGAACTGTAGTTCCCTGGCTTTGCGGGCGAGCTTGGTGTTGCTGTAAGGCCCGTTTTCGAGGCTTGTTGCAAACTCGGTGGTTTTGGCGTAGCTGTAGACAATATTCATTGTTTCGGGATCGACGAGCATAATATCGTCGAATCCAAATATCTTCACCGCACGCGCAAAACTCGGGTGCATCTGCTCATGGACCAATCGGTAGTTGCTCGTGTCGCTTTGGGCCAACAGCAACTGCCCCTTGGATTCATACTCATTGGGATTCTCCACCAAGTAGTGGTACTGCAAATAGCGACTTTCAGGGCTCATCGGCAAGTACTGTTCGACGAGCGGTTGGGTATCGATGATCTGCCGCATCTTGGGAAGGAACGTGCCTGTATAGAACTCCTTGATTTTTTCGGACTCAGACTGGCTGATCTGAATCGACGTCAATTCGTTGTAGGCTCTCGTAAAAGCTTTCATGCCCTCAATGGCTATGCGGCTATCGGATATCGAGACAACTTGATCTCGGAGCGATTCGAGCCTGATACGCAAAGCCGAGGTCTTGGCAACCTGGATCCCTTTGAGTTGATTCTTGATGCTTTTTTCAATCGAGGCTTTCCCCGATGTGTAGCCGACCCAAGCCATCGCGCCCAAGGCGCTAAGGGCCACGAGCAGCAAAAGAAGAATCATTTTGGACTGAATACTCAGCCGGTTGAATCCAAGCATAGGGGATCGCGATCAAGCGTTAAAAAAGGGGCTTAGAAGTCTAACGGAAGACTTCGGGAAGTTGTGCCCAAAAGATACCTTAGCGAAACCCTTTGGCTTGTCGGAATAACTTACCCAACCCATCTTTTTGGTCAAGGATATTCAAGTTTACCGAAGCGAACGATTATTCCAGGAGAATCGGATCCTCATGTTGCCAGATTTGACAAAACAGGGATAACTCCTAAATTTTAGGGATAACAGGCCTAAAGCCCATACTTTCGGAGCAGGCAGACCGGCAATCGGACCAGCCGCTTAATATCGAAGATGACCCATTTCCAAAACAATCGCTTTCAAACGATGAGGAATCTCCTATGGTTCAACCGTGGCTAACAAGGTTTGGAATCTTGACTTTGCTTTTCGGGAATTTGTTCGCAATCGTGGGAATCGTTACTTATTGGAGCATTGGCGGGCGCAACGTCGAAAGTCTCATGTCTCTCGTCGTGTCCGCTTTGTTCGTTACCGGAATTCTTTCCTCTCGAAAGTATCTGAGAAGTTAAGCGTTGCGCATGAAGACTGTCGGCCCACTCGGCAGATGGTTCGAAAACCGATTCCCGTGCTGGCACACGCAAATCGGGTTAAGAATGCCCGTTATGCGTTAGTTGGCCCTAGTCGCACGTCGGCTGAGGCCAGTCAATTTCCCAACAATGAGGTCGACATTTATGTCCAGCATTAACGACACTAGAAGCTGGGGACGAGAGGATCAGGAAGTTGGTGGGGACTTCAATAGCAGTGAGTCACAGCGAACATGACTTTGCGACTTCGCGCCTTTGCGTGACACGATTGAGACTCGACATGCTCGAGAACTAAAACTATGGAGTCCGGGTACCTCATGTTCCGAGATAGTCACCGCTTAACGCGGTCAACATCTCTACTTGAAATGACTCCGAGGCCAATTCCCTCATAGTAATCGCAGCGTGTTGAACCCTCACTCCGGCTGTGCCACCTCTCTCCCTTTCCAAAGCCAAAGGGAGAGAGAACACTTCTACTGTGGATTGCGTCGCAACGATCGGATATGATTCTTACATCTGGACCGCGAACCAGACTCTCATTCAAGTCAAACCAACGGCGGTTCGAACTACCACTTGATAAAGGCGTGACGGGGGAACCATTGGATGGATGATTCCGAAGCGACGCAAAAGAGTCTGCTCATACGGCTTATTTTTGCGTAATGCGCCGAGGGGCATTTGGAATAGCGACTTCATGTTGTGATCCATGCAGTTTTCCTCGATTTGCCGCGACATCATCGTGCAAAAATCTGCCTGTTCCTCGCGTCGAAACAAGGGTAATGTTGCACTCGATTTTAAGCCATTGTTCTGCTGCGGTCTGCAAGGCGATCGTCCGAGTCTGAATCAAAGCCCTCTCGCTCACAATCTGTGTCGAGTTGCTCTCTGCAGGAGATGCGGATGCGGTTCGCGGCAGACCGAGGACATAACCTTCGGCGTACGACGCACCGCTCCCTCGCGAGTAACCGCGAAATTGCAATTGCGCCGCCGTTGCAATGGTTAAAAGTAATTCCCGAAACAAGGAAATCGCATTGCGTACGTCTGCCAATGGGCCGTAAAACCAAAACAGAGTACGGTGCCCCTTGGTCGATGAAAACCACTGTGTTGAAGGCAATATGTCTGCGGTGACATAATGCGCAAGAGACTTCTCCCAGTTGCATGCTCGACGACCATTGACGGGACATGCAATGCGAGTGAATTGAACGTTACTGACATTATCGTCGTCCGTGATGTCGTCACGACTGAGATTGTGACGAAGCATTAACGTTTGCATCATCCGAAGGGCATTGTGTTTTTCTGCTTCGGTACTTGCGCCATTGCTGGCTGTGTTGTCGAGCGCCCGCAATCGATTAAGAATCTTGTCAAACTCAGACTGGGTAAGCTCTTGCTCTGCACTTTCTCGCCCCTTGCTTTCCATACCTGGAACCGGACTCTCCGTTTGATGTTCCGCGGAAGTCCAAAAAGCATGGATGAAATAGTCGCCATCCTCGCTCGCATCCCAAGTGTCATGTACGACACGATCGATCACCGTACAGAAATGCGGTGACCGATCATTCCACTTGGACAAATGAACGATGACTTTCCCCATCGGTAAAACTTGGGGATCAAACGCTTGGTCAAATACCGATTGGCGCTGCCAATTCCGCTCGGTCAAGTACTTGTTTGCAACATCGATCCGAACCCCAGAGCGAGGCGATTTTTCGCAAAGAACGCCCAATTGCTCATAGACATCGCGATAGACGACTCCGGTTGCCATGGAGATTGCACGCGTCACACAATCCCCTGCTAGACCAACGAATCCGCATGCCGCTCGACCACCATCGTTCCAAATAAAATCCATTCGTCACCTTGCTTCGCCTAGTCGATTTCTACCGGTTTTCTACCGGTTTTCTACCGGTTCGATTATGCGAACACATTTTACCGTTTATGGAGTGGAAATCAAACCGCAACGCTTCGTGTCTGCCACGTCGCGACGCGGTTCTAGGGCTTCAAAAAGCGTTTAAGAATGCGATCTGCCAAGTTTGGCCAGACCGGCATTAACGCAGCCATCCATTTTGCCTTGGCAGGGCAAACCAACTCTTTGCGTCTTTGGCTTGCCGCATCGAGTATCTTCTCGCACAGCTTTTCCGGATCAAGCAATCGAAGCTTCGCTCCCCCAGCCGGTGCTGTTGCATTTTCCGAAAGCCCACGCGACTTTGCGAGCGATTCATAGCGATTGCCCGAGTCGTCGCGTTCGATGGGTCCAGGGGAGACCAGCGTTACAGAAACGTCATCCTTGGCAAGTTCTAGCCTGAGCTGCCTGGACAATGCAGTTAAGCCATATTTGGCAATCGAGTACCCGCCCATATTTGGCGCTGAGACTAAACCCGCGAGGGAACCGATGTTGACGATGGATCCTTTACTGCGTTTCAGCGATTGCAATGCGATACGGATCATGTTCCAGGTGCAAAGGACATTGTCCTCAAATAGCGACATCAGATCCTTTGAATCCAATTGCTCGAGAAATCCTCGGTCCGATCGACCGATCGCATTAATGAGCAGATCGACATTGTTTTCCAAAAGCCACTGCTGGAGCTTGGCGGAATCATGGCTGGTATCGGAATCGGGATGGCGGAGATCGATTGAGAAACATTCGACCGAACCAGCCCCCTGTTCTAACGCGACCAAACGTGCCGCATTAAGTCGGTTCGCGTCTCGACCGACTATCGCAATATTGGCCTTTTGTCTAGCTGCGGCGATGACCAGTTGCAGCCCAAGCCCGGACGAACCACCACAAACAAGGACCTGACGGCCAAACCAAGGCAGAGACTTTGCCATTCCAATGGGTACTTGCATTGAGAAGAGTTGCGGAGCGGATTTCGTCCGCACAAAATTGCGCGGCACGCTAGTTTACCATCATTATTCGGAAATCAAATTGCGTAACCTGCCATAGCCAAATCGACGGAGACACTGGACAATGATATCGAATTTGGGATGGATTCTTGCCTTTTTTCTCACTTGCAAAGCATGACCTCATGATGCCTAGAAATACGTTAAGCGAAGCTCGAACCAAGATTATCGCAACGGTTGGACCTGCCTGCGAGGATGAAGCCATCTTGGCGGAGTTGGTGATTCATGGAGTCGATATCTTCCGGATTAATGCCGCCCACGGAACGCAAACCGACTACGCCCGCATTCTAGCAAAAATAGAACGCGTTCGGGAAATGACAGATTTTCAGGTTGGAGTTCTGTTGGATTTGGCTGGACCCAAGATTCGGTTGGGCAAACTAACCCAAGAGCCGTTGGAGGTAGACGTCGGAACCGTGGTGACTTTCATACGTGGAGATGTTTCTGGGAGTCCACTCGAGCTAACCAGCAACTACACGAAACTGATCGATGAGTTGTCCGTGGGTGACCTTGTGATGCTTGCCGATGGAATGATTTCGATGGAGGTTACCGAGAAGAAGAAAGATTTTGCACGCTGCCTAGTTTCGGTCAAAGGAACGATTCGATCGAAACAAGGTATCAATTTGCCTGGGACCTCGCTTTCCGTTTCATCGATGCGTCCAGAAGACATCGATAACGCGATGTGGGCAGCCAAGAACCAGATCGACTTTATCGGTTTATCTTTTGTTCGGTCGGCTCAAGACGTTTCGTCTCTCAAGAACCTGCTTGCATCGTTGGATGCGCAGGCGCTGGTCATTGCCAAGATCGAAAAACGTGAGGCGCTCGAGAATCTAGAGGCGATCGTCGATGCTGCAGATGGGGTCATGGTTGCTCGCGGCGACTTAGGCGTTGAAATTGACGTCGCGGAAACCCCCGTCGCACAAAAACGAATCATTCAAGTTTGTCGCGAGAAATTGAAACCAGTCATCGTTGCAACGCAAATGTTAGAAAGCATGCACCACAACCGGCGACCAACGCGAGCCGAAGCCAGCGACGTTGCTAACGCCATCTTGGATGGCGCGGATGCCTGTATGCTCAGCGGCGAAACGGCAATCGGAGATTTTCCAATCATCACCGTCGATACGATGAATAGGATCATGCTCAGCACAGAGAAGATGCTCAAGACGATGCCACAGGACGCCAAGGCACGATTTTCGTCTCGGGTTCATCCGGTCACTTCGGCGGTGACCCACAACGCAGCCAACATTGCCGAGGCGATCGACGCGAAGCTTGTCGTGGTTGCAAGCCGAACCGGAGGAACTGCTTGGGTCAAAGCCAAGCAACGCAACTACATTCCAACACTCGGCGTTAGTGATTCGGACCATACGCTTCGTCGCATGTGCTTGTTCTGGGGAATCATGCCTCATAAAGTCACGAACCTGGAAAACCCCGAGGCGCTCTTTGACGAAGTAACGGCGTGGGGGGTTGAGCGAGGTATGCTCAGTCCAGGTGACAGGGTTGTCTATGTTACTGGGACCGGAGTTTTGAACAACACGCACAATCTTCTGGTGGTCCACGAAGTTCCCAAAATGTCCCCGATTGTCGAAAAGTAAGAGTAATGATGGAAGCCGAACAACTTCGCGAAGTCGCGAGTAAACTTAAAATTGGGGAGTTTTGCCGTCATGTTTTTCTCTGTGTTGGCGACTCGTGCTGTTCCAAAGAACAAGGCGAAGAGGCATGGAAAGCTCTCAAGGATCAATTGAAGGAGCGAAATCTATCGCTCTCAACGGGACCGACTGCATGTTACCGCACCAAGGTCGGCTGTTTGAGAATCTGTATGGGTGGTCCAATTCTGGTTGTCTATCCCGAAGGAAACTGGTATGGCGGGATGACTGCGGATCGCATTCCTGCGTTCATCGAGCAGCAAATCGTTCGAGGCGAGCCGATCGAGGATTGGATATTTGCCAAGAATCCGCTCCCTTCGTTGTAAACCACCCGTGTTCATTTGAAGAAAAGATTGACAGCGGTTACACTGTGACGAACGCGATCTAAGTCCAATATGGTCTTTCATGGATCTCATTACTTTCTGATAAAGGCAATGGTTCGAGGTAGGCATGCTGCAGAATATTCGCAAGCTCCAGTTGACGGAAATACAGCGCGACGGGATGCGGCTTGCCGGTCGATTCAACGCCCAACTGATGGATTACGTACGCAACTACATCCTTCCAGGTATTTCAACCGAGGAAATCGACCGGTTGGTTTTCGATTACACTCAACAGCACAAGCACATTCCTGCAACACTAGGTTACCTAGGGTATACCAAGAGTTGTTGCACAAGCGTCAACGAAATAATCTGTCATGGTATTCCAGGAGAATACAAGCTCAAGGAGGGGGACATTGTCAATGTCGATGTGACGTCAATTGTCGATGGCTGGCATGGCGACCAATCCGAAACGTTCCTCATCGGACAGGTTGCGGAAGAAGCTAAAACGGTAACGCAATGTGCGTTCGATGCGATGCATCGAGCGATTGCAGCTTTGCATCCGGGTTGTCCCATTAGCGTCATTGGTGATAACGTGGTAGCCGAAGCGACCGCACGCGGTTTTTCGGTGGTTCGTGAATATGTTGGGCACGGACTTGGTCGCCGTTTCCATCAGTATCCAAATATTCCGCACGTCCCTGATCGAAAGAGCAGACAAGAAAGGCTGTTACCTGGCATGTGCTTCACAGTCGAGCCCATGATCAATTCTGGAACTCGCTTTACGAAACTGGACACCAAAGACAACTGGACCGTGCGAACACGGGATGGACGACTTTCCGCTCAGTTCGAACATACGGTCTTGATGCGTGAGGATGGGCCTGAGATTTTGACGCAATGTATCAACGGCCCGAAACGCGGACACAAGTTTTAGGCATCCCTCCTTTTGCAATCGTGATTTTGTGGCTCAACCTCATGCGATAACTTCTCCGCTGGCTCCCTTGCCATGTGCGGATGTGCTGACGGAACTTTGGCAACGCTACGCTTTCGCCAACGATGCAGGACCGTATTTGCTCATTCCAGATGCAGTCATGCAACCGCGAACCGAAAGTGAAGTCCAAGCGATCTTTCGACAGTCCAAGGCAAATAGGATCCCTGTTGCCTTTCGGGCAGGTGGAACGAGCCTTTCTGGTCAATCGGTGACGGACGGTTGGTTGGTCGATGTCGGGCGGCACTGGCGAAAAATTGAGCCGCTCGATCAAGGGTTGCGAGTGCGTGTTCAAGGGGGCGCGATCGGTGGGATTGTGAACGCGACGTTGCGGCCACTCGGTCGCAAAATCGGTCCAGATCCCTCCTCGATCAACTCCGCCATGATGGGTGGCATCCTATCGAACAACTCGAGCGGAATGTGTTGTGGTGTTGCGAACAATGCATATCACACGATGGAGTCCATTCGATTTATCCTACCGGACGGTTCCGTATGGGACACATCGCTGCAGCAAGAGGCACGCCGATTTGAAACCGAACAGACTGCGATTGCCCGCGAGCTCTCCCAACTGCGGACTGAGATCCTAGCTTCACCCAAGCTTTTAGAAAAAATTCGCAGAAAGTACAAGCAGAAAAATACGGTAGGGTATTCACTGAACGCGTTTGTTGACCACGAGCGTCCGCTGGATATCTTGGCTCACCTTTTGATCGGTGGAGAAGGGACGCTAGCGTTTATCTCAGAAGCGGTACTTAAGACCATGCCTGAGCTGCCTGAAAAGGCCACCTCGCTTGCCTTTTTCGCAGATGCCGAGACCGCTTGTGAAATCATTCCTCAACTCATCGACATCGAATGCGATGCCGTGGAGTTCATGGACCGTGCATCCATGGAATCGATCCGAAATCTTGAAGGGGTTCCCAACGAGTTGCCGCAACGATTAAACGAACACAAACATTTAATGGGTTTGCTGTTTGAATTTCAAGCGGCAAGCAAAGATGAGCTCGCGCACAAACTGGAAATGTTCCGGACTCATTGCGAGCCTCGGGCAAAATCCCTTAGCCCCATCGAATTCACTCAGATCAAAAAACAGCAAGCCAACTTGTGGAAGCTTCGCAAGGGAATGTATCCTGCAGTTGCTGCCGTTCGTGCCAAAGGCGAAGCGGCCATACTGGAGGACGTTACTTTTCCATTGGAACGGCTCGGGGCCGCCATTGGCGAACTGCAGTCCTTGTTTGTGAAACATGCGTATGCAAACGGTATCATCTTCGGGCACGCTCGCGACGGCAATCTACATTTCGTCATTTCGCAGCCGATGGCCAACAGCAACGATACAGACAAGTACGCTCGGTTCATTGATGATATGGTCGACTTGGTTGTTCATCGATTTGATGGGGCGCTCAAAGCGGAACATGGAACTGGCCGCAACATGGCTCCGTTCGTTGAGACCGAATGGGGAGCAGAGGCGGTCGGAGTTATGCGACGACTCAAGCGAGTCATCGACCCGGATGGTTTGTTGAATCCAGATGTGATTTTGACGAACAAACCCAAACTTCACCTGGAAAATATCAAAGACCTGCCGGTCATTGAGGATGTCGTCGACAAGTGCGTTGAGTGCGGGGCTTGCGAACCTCGTTGCCCAAGCCGAGATTTCACTTTGTCACCAAGGCAACGCATTGTTTTGCGCCGAGCTCGTGAACGAATGATTGCAAGCGGCAAAGTGGAACTCGCCAAACAATTGGATCGAGAATACGAGTTTGCGGGCAAGGACTCTTGCGCAACGGATGGTTTGTGCGCACTTGACTGCCCCGTCGCAATCAATACAGGCGATCTGATTAAACAACTTCGACGGTCCTCCACGGGAAACATCGACTCGAGAATCGCATCGATCCTTGGTAAAAACTTTGGAATCGCGGAGCGAGCCGTGAAGTTAAGTTTGCTCGCCGGTCGAGGCGCAAGCTCGGTGCTTGGGGGCCGGAATATGCGCCGCATCACGAGCACGGGGGCGAAGCTCTTTAAAGGCTTTCCACAGTGGCATGACGCACTCTCGCACGACAACGGAGGGATCGATTCATCACTGCTCAGCGATTACGATAGCGCCGAGATTATCTATTGGCCGACGTGCATGTCCCGCATGATGGGTGGGACGGCAGATGTATTGGTCCGGGTGGTTGCCAAAGCCGATGTGCCGATCCATATTCCGAAAGATGCTACAGGTAAGTGCTGTGGTCAAGCGTTTTCGTCCAAAGGTTATTTGAACGTCGCACTCGAGAAACAGATCGAGTTGTTGGACGCCATTTGGGAGTGGAGCAAGCATGGCGAGCGACCTATCGTTCTCGATCTTGGCTCGTGCACTTCATTTTTGAAGACCGGATTGCCTTACCTTGATCCTGTTCGCAAAGATCGATTGGCTCGATTGCCGATCCTCGACTCTCTGGAGTTAGCGGCCCGCATTCTACCTCGACTCGAGCTGACCAACAAATTCGCTAATGTGGCTGTTCATTCGGTATGCTCGAATCATCGACACGGATGGGAATCACCACTTTTGGAAGTGGCAAAAGCATGCGCGGAGAAAGTTCATTCGCCGCACGAAGGAAAATGTTGTGGAATGGGGGGCGACCGGGGCTTTGAGATTCCCGAGCTTGCACTGAGCGCGACCAAGGACGTTGGCGATCAAATGACTCATGACGAATGCGATACGGGATACATCAACGCGCGATCTTGCTCGATTTCGCTCAGTAGTAGTACCGGAAAACCTTGGCGGAGTATTTTCCATTTGCTCGATCGCTGTTCCGAGCGACAGCCAGATGAATGATTTTCGCCAAGAGAACGGAACGGATTGCGAATCCGAGTTATTGCATGCTGTTCATCGAGGCCGTCGAACAAAAATCAAGGGAAAACAATGTCACAGATCGATCCATTCGCGGCTCCAACCTTGAGTTCAATTCGAAGTCCGGGGCAGTCGGCGTACCCAAAAGGATACAACCAGCCAATCCAAAATTTCGACTTTCAAAGGATGTTCTATTCACCATTCAAGAGTCCCAACTGGATGATGAACATGTTGTGGGTGTTCATTGGTGCGATATTTTCGTCTATGGTCGTGGGGAGTCTAGTTATCTTTGGCTATATTGCGGAGGTTGCGGAAGCCCGTAGCGGCGGCAAGAGTGAGGATTGGCCGGATTTTACAATTGACCGGCTGAGCGACTACATTATGCGAGGGTTATGGCCATTTCTATGGTACCTCATTTGGTCGGTCCCCATGGCGTTGCTTGTGGGCGGGCCGACCGTGATCACGATGGGGCTTTCCAATGTCCTTTGGGAAAACCAACAAGAAGTCTCAGCAACCATGGTTGGGGTAATAGGAGGGGCGATTGCGATCGCAGCTTTCATTTTCTGCATGATTTTCATGGCTGCCTCCTTGATGAGTTCCGCATTAGGGAATGATTTTATGAAAGGGGCTGACATGCCTTGGATTCTTTCGTATGTCAAAAAAATGGGAGCAACCACCCTTTTTGTTGGGTTTGTGTTTACTCTTATTTCAACGTTGTTGAGCTTGGTTGGGCTTCTGGCCTGTTGTGTTGGAGTTCTAGCCGTTGCACCGTTCACTTATCTCATGTACGCCGATATTCTGGCCCAACTCCACGATATCTTTGTCTCGCGAGGCGGAACCCCCGCATTCAGCAGCCTGCATCCTGACGAAGACATCGTCCAAGCCCAAGTGCTGGGTTAATCCGCACCACGTAGTACAGACTGCCAGCCTGGTTCGACACGCAAAACACAGGCTAGCAGCCTGTTCTACGGGTACATCTCATCCTGCCGCTCGCCGATAGTGCATGCTGGCGATCAACCGATCATCGAGAAGTGTCCTTTTTTTCTCAGTTTGCATCCCTAGTGGAATTAATCGACCAGTGAAGGTATGCTAACAGCGTATTAGGTTGCCTACATCGCAATTTGACTAATCCCATGTGCGGATTTCTGGCGACCGATCCTTCCAAATACTTAGGAGACCAACCATGTCCAAAACAGTTCCTAAATTTCAACGCCGAAGTTTCTTGAAGACTTCGTTGGCTACGGCAGGCGCTGCTGTGATGGCACCCACCATCATCCCAAGTTCGGCGCTCGGACGCGACGGCGCAGTTGCACCTAGTGAACGCGTCGTTGTCGGAGGAATCGGCATCGGGGGCAGAGGCACCTATGACCTAGGCTGCTTCATGGAGCAAAAAGACGTTCAGTTCGTCGCTGTATGCGACATCAAAGAAGCTCGACGGGTCGCGGTGAAAAAGATCATCGACGACAAAAATGGCAATCAAGATTGCGCGATGATCAAAGACTTCCGAGAGCTTCTGGACAATAAGGGTATCGATGCGGTTCTCATCGCAACGGGACCGAATTGGCACGCGACCGCTGCCATGACTGCCGCCAAAGCGGGCAAAGACATGTATTGCGAAAAACCTTGTACCAAGAATATCGCCCAAAGCCTGATACTCGCCGAGACGATGCGTCGTACCGGTCGCATTTTTCAAGCGGGAACGCAACGTCGAAATCTGCCGCATTTTGCTTTCGCATGCGAACTCGCTCGATCTGGAAAGCTCGGCAAGCTGAAGAAAGTTTTTGCGCATCCGGCAGGGATGCAAGCCATGATGAGCGGCTGGCTGATTCCCGAAACCGAGCCTAACAAGGATGTTGTCGATTGGGATATGTATCTTGGCCCAGCTGCATGGCGTCCTTTCCACCCAGCCTTGCTCGACGGCTTTAATTTCGAAAAAGGGGGCGGATTCGTCGGTGCCTTAAATGTCGAAAATGGTCGAAAGATTATGGGTGGTGGGGTATTGGAATGGGGTTCGCATTGCGTCGATCTATGCCAATGGGCCGTTGGCGATTGCCCTCCTCCCGTGGAATACAATGCCCCCAAAGATGGCGAATTGGTTGCGCGATATGAAAATGGTGTTGAACTGATCTTTCGTGAGAAGGGTTGGATCCCGTTGGGCTCCTGCCCCGTTCGTTTCGAAGGAGAGACAGGTTGGGTCGAAGCGGGCGACAGCGGCAAGTTGGTGTTGAGTTCACCAGAACTACTGGCTGGTCGAACGGTCCAAGAAATCGGCGGTTATCCAGCGACATTCCACGTCCGTGATTTCCTGGATTGCGTTAAAACACGAGGCCAGACCAAGGGAAATGCGGACGCAGCCTGCAATGCTCACATCGCTTGCCATGCCGCCAACATAGCGTTGCTCCTGAATCGGCAGGTCAAATACGATTTGGCGAAACAAGAATTCATCAACGATGAGCAGGCCAATCGTCTTCGATCGGAAGCGCTTCGCGAGCCATGGCGACTGTAAGACACGGCGTCACAACCGTTCTCTAGTCGGCAAAAAATTCTCGATTCGGCAGCAGAGTACAACCGCTGCCTTCGAACGTATCTCACATGAACACGCTTACTATCGGTAACGAAATTATGATTCAGAATCGACGATCTTTATTTTCTGTACTTCTACGTTCTACCCTTCTGACCGCTGCTCTGGTATCAAGCCAAACTGCGTTTGGCCAGAAATTGTCGCCAGACAAAGAGCGAGAGTTGATCGCTGTCCTCCGTTCCAATGCGGCAGACAATGAAAAAGCCATGACATGCAAGAAGCTGGCGGTCGAAGGCTCCGGCGCGGCAGTCCAAGACTTGGCCTCGCTGCTCAAAGATGAAAAACTTGCGTCATGGGCTCGGATCGCTCTCGAAGCGATTCCTGGCAAAGCCGCCGACGAAGCGTTGGTGAAAGCCAGCTACTCACTGCAAGGAAAGCTCTTGATTGGCGTTATCAACTCGATCGGTGTACGTCGCGATGCGGCTGCGGTCGATTCGCTGAAAATCCGCTTGCTAGACAAAGACTCGGACGTAGCATCAGCCGCTGCCGTTGCATTGGGACGCATCGGAAATAGCAACTCAGCACTGTTTCTGACGGAGCTTCTCGGCACTGCCCCTGCAAACGTTCGTTCCGCTGTTGCGGAAGGCTTAGTCGTGTGCGCGGCCCGATTTCATTCCGAGGGAAAGAACGCGGATGCGATCAAGATCTACGATAATGTTCGCACGGCAGATGTTCCAAAACAACGCGTCCTTGAAGCAACGCGTGGGGCCATCCTTGCGAGAAATCTCGACGGAATTCCGTTGTTGCTGGAACAACTACGTGCACCGGACAAGGCACTGTTTCAAATTGGGCTATCCACGGCGCGGGAGCTCAAGGGCCGCGAAGTCGATCAGGCGCTCGCTGCTGAGCTCGATAAAGCGGCGCCTGAGCGTGCAGCCTTGATCATCTATGCGATGGCAGACCGTGGCACCGTCGATATGCCTGCGATCTTGAAAGCCGCCAAGGCTGGACAACCGGCCGTTCGACTGGCCGCCATCAATGCTCTCGGAATGGTTGGGAATGCATCCTGCGTGCCAGTTTTGTTAGATATTGCTGGGGAAGCGGAAAGCGAACTGAGCAAAGCAGCCAAGTCAACCTTGGCTGAAATGACGGATGCCGGAGTCAACAAAGCCATTGCAGAACGTCTTCCGAAAGCGGACGGAAAAATGGTAGCAACCTTGATCGAAATAGTTGGACTGCGGCGCATCGAAGCGACACAGGAGCTGATCAAGGCTTTGAGCAATCCTGACAAGGGTGTTCGAGCGGCAGCCTTCATGGCGCTCGGAAACACGGTTCCACCCTCGCAACTCAACGTCCTAATCGAGCAAGTTGTATCGCCAAAGCGAGCAGAAGACTTGGAAGCAGCTATCCTGTCTCTCAAGACGGCCGCGATTCGAATGCCAGATCAAGAAGATTGCGCATCGAAACTGTCAGGGGCATCGAATGCTGCGTCTGCGAGCACCAAGGTCGCTCTTTTGGAAATCATCGGAGCGGTAGGGGGCAAAAAAGCACTCCAGACCATCGAGCAAGCAGCCAAAACCGACGATGCTCAGCTCAAAGATGTGAGCAGCAAATTGCTTGGTGAATGGATGACGATCGATGCAGCCCCGGTCCTGCTGAACTTGGCCAAAACTGGACCGGCGGACAAATACCAAGTACGCGCATTGAAGGGCTACATTCGGATCGCTCGCCAATTCGTGAAGAATGAATCGGAAAAAGCAGCCATGTTTAGCAATGCGTTCGACTCTGCACGGCAACCCGCCGAGCAAAAACTGGTGATCGATAATTTGAAGGCATTTCCGAGCATCGATACGTTGAAACTAGCGGTGAGAATAGCCCAATCGCCTGAGTTGAAAGAGGAAGCTTCCCAAGCTGCCATCGCGATCTCCGAAGACAAGAAGTTTGCGGGCAAGCCTGAAGAAGCAAAGGATATCCTTGCCAAAGCCGGTATTGTCAAACCGAAGTAGTTCGGCAGGTAATCAGTGAAGGGCTTTGTGGATGACCGGAATCGCTCCTAATCAAGTGGCGAATGGCTAGGAAGCAGAGCGAAGCTGTCCATTGTACGGAATGGCGACCTGTCAGGCACAAAGTCCACAAAAAATTTTGAAAGTCCGATTCAACAGATCATCCGGTTTGTGGCTTTTGTGATTTTTTGTGGCTAGGAAAAATGGGCTCGCGCCCATGGCTACATCGTTTCGTCCCTTCGGGACTAGGATCGTACGCAGAGATGCTCAGGAGTGGTCCAGAATGGTGATGACTCAACGCAAGTCAAAGCGGCCGATCAAGCACGATCAAGCACGATCACCAAATGTGTACGAATCCAGTCCGCCATTTGGTCAATATCGAACTGGCCATTGGCCAGCGTCATCATCGCCTTGTGTTTCGCATCCTGCGATGCGACCAAGTTGTGACCGTTGAGCAACAGAAATGTTCGACAAACGACCAGTGCGGTTCGTTTGTTTCCGTCGAGAAAAACTTGATTGCGCGCGATGGCGAACGCATATTGCGCCGCCATCGCAGCAATGTCTGGCGTCGGGTTTCCATACGCAAACAGATTCTGCGGGCTAGCAATTGCCGATTCAAGTCCGTTGCGATCACGCAGGCCGTCTAAACCTCCATGCTCGGCCAGTTGAGCAGCATGGATCGCCAGAACGACGTCTAGTCTGATCCACTTCGGTTCGATCACTTGGAGAGAGCCCGTAGGGCATCACGATCTTCACGCATCACCATTTTGGCGATTTCCATTTGCTGCTGGAATTCAGGATTGTAGGGAGTCAACCGAATGCCATCAACCGTTTCTTGGACAAAGAGGCTGTCGCCCTTGGCCACTCGCAACCTCGCAATCATTTCCTTCGGAAGAACCACCCCCAAGGAATTGCCGATACTTCGGATCTTGATCGTAGTCATTGTGTTACCCCCAAAGTTATAACGTACGTTGACACTATAGTATACACGCATGATCGGCCTGGGAAGTGCAAAACTAAAGCATTTCAGCAAGTCTGTTCGATCGAAACCCCCTGGAAGAGTGGCTTTTCTCGGCTAGGAGGTCCAAATGCACGTCCATTGAATTTAGAAAACGCCTCGGGCGAAAGCACCCGATAAGTTAGGCCCCCACAAATGTGCTGTGTCCCTTTGCACCCGCCTTTGCACCCGTTCTTTAGGGAATTTTCAATTCGCCCCGAATGGGGCAGCAACAACTTAGCCCAGGGCAGAGCGAAGCGCCGCCCTGGGTAAAATGTCCGTCAACGCGTCCTCGCCCTGAAAGGGCTAAACTTGCGGGGACAAGTCGCGTAAAATCGCGCGCTCAGCCGCTGTCAGAATACTGCTTTTGGTACCATCAAATGCCAAAATGTTGATCGCCCCATGCCCTCTGTCGCTTAGGAGCACCCATGTCGCAATCGCTCGTGAAGAACTATCTCCATCTCGTATTTAGCACAAAGAATCGAATGGCATGGTTGCCGGTCGAGTGTCGGCCAAGTCTATTTTCGTATCAGTCCGGGATACTGAAAAACTTCGACTGTCCCATTATTGAAATCAATGGCGTGGAAGATCATATCCACATATTATTCTTACTCTCAAAGAATCATGCGCTGAAGTCAATAGTGGAAGAGGTTAAGAAAGGTAGTTCGAAATGGATGAAGACACCGGACGGAACCCACAATAGCCATTTCTATTGGCAAGGAGGTTATGGAGGATTCTCCGTTAGTCAGTCCAAGGTCGAAGTCGTCCGAAAGTACATTCAAAATCAAGAGGAGCATCATCGAAGGGTATCCTTTCAAGATGAGCTGCGGGAGTTATTTCGGCTTCACGAAATCGAATTTGATGAACGGTACGTGTGGGAATGACCGGTCCGTTTGGCCCCTTCAGGGCATTTTGGATGTTGCGGGTGATGATGTACCCAGGGCGGCGTTGCGCTCTGCCCTGGGCTAGATTGTGTAAGCCCGTTGGGCTATCAAAGCATTAGCGCTACGGGCGATCGTACGCGGGCACATTGGGCGATCGTACGCGGGCACATTGGGCGATCGTACGCGGGCACATTGGGCGATCGTACGCGGGCACACTAGGTGGATCGTACGCAGGCGCATTGAGCGATCATACGTTGGCCCCTTGGGCGGATCATACGTTCGCCCCTTGGCCTCGGAGATAAATTTCGTTTGCATTTTGCAATTCGCCCCGAATGGGGCAGCGACATTAAAGCCCAGGGCAAAGCGAAGCGTCGCCCTGGGTTACCTGGAAAACACGGTCCGTCGCCCTGAAGGGGCAAAATGTCAAGTTCATTTTGCCCCTTCAGGGCAACGGGATTTGGTGTGAGAGTACCCAGGGCGGCGCTTCGCTCTGGCCTGGGCTAATTTGTGAAAGCCCTTTGGGCTAAATCCGGCCTGGATTTCAATGTATTTAGAAAACGCCTTGGACGAAAGCACCCGATAAGTAAGGCCCCCCACAAATGTGCTGTGTCACTTTGCATTTTTCTTCTTTGCGTTTATGTTGGAAGCGGATTCGAGTCATTTTTCAATTCCTTTGAGCTATGTAAACGGACAAGATTTGGTTACGAGCAAAACGCCAGCCGTAATCGCAAGGCGACGAAAGATTTTCAATTGCAAAAACGCTTGACTTCGCCGCTCCGGTTCACGGCTTTGTTCTCCCCACATCACGGCTTGGAAAGATGAGAACAGACTGTGTGCACAGTACGAAACACATTTTTTGAAATGGTCCATATCTCGTGTGCGATTGAGTGACTAGCGCCCCGGATACGCTGTAGTTCGACTTCTTGTTTTTCAATAACGATTCGTGGATCGCACATTGGAAAAACTTCAGTTGACGCTTGAAGGGTGCAGGGCCCTGAGAGTTCGGCCGCATGTGTGTCATCAAGAGGGAATAAAATCTTGCCGGTTGGCTTCAGCTCAATGGACTGAAATCCCAATTCACCCACTCGCAACGCGTTGTCGCCTACCCTTACAACAATTGACTCAAATACCGCAGTTTCCCAAGTCGGAAGTGAGTGGTGTTTATGATAATTCGTCATTTCCGACAAGCGATGAAGCCATTGCTCAGCGTTAAACGGTTGTATTGAAATCAGATGCGTCGTAAGTGCAGGGTATTTTGACGCCAAACCGGGGAACCATCGGTTGAGTTTTTGCGAGAAGGTTACAGGATCGTCAGATGGTTTAGCGACTGGAAATTGTACATCTTTGGGACGCGGTACTGGGCTGCATTTTTCCGCCATGTAATGAGCAACGTATTCGAGTGCAGAACGATGATTTTCCAACAGGTTCTTCAGATCCACTCGTAGCTCTTCACCGTCGCGATCAACAGACTGCCCGTTTAGAAGTAAGTTGAGGAATGCTGCGGTATTTGCGTGTGTACACTTCAATATTGTGGCAACCGCGATTCCACGTTCGGACATTGAGCCCGTCGAATTTAGAGGTTCCACAACCAAAGTGAATTTGCGTGGTGGCGGAGCTTGGTCCATTGTTAGTTCGACTGCATGGACAATGCAGTCATCAACAGTCGGAGCAGAAAGATCAGCGTTCCAATCAGGGTGCATTCGGGATGTGTTCTTTATGCAAAATTTGGCGGCGAACGAAAAACAATCTATCCCAACTGGAGCGAAGCGGAACGGAGGGATCGATTGTACGTTGGGCTAAGTCGCTTCGCCGTGTCTGACCTGTGCGGATTCTACGCGTCCCGCTTTTCTTGACTTCAGTCTATCAGACCCGCAAGTGCCTCCGCAACATGCCTGCCGCAATGCTGGCGGGATTCGAATCACCCCAGGCTTGCCCTGGGGATTTGTTGTGTTTTGTGGCTAATCGACGCGAGCCTTATTGCTTGTACTTGGCCGTGTACTTGTCATTAAGCTGCGTATGTTTGCTGGACAAATCGACAGCTCGGCCTTGGATGAATGCCTTGAGTACTTGCGTTGGCGTTTCCAAAATATTTCCATCCGTCAAGATGATGGTGGCATCCTTGCCAACCGACAACGAACCCATCTGTTCCGAAACACCGAAGATCTCAGCCGGAGACAACGTGATGGATCGCAATGCCTGCTCTTGGGTCAATCCGAATGCAACCGCCGAGGCTGCGTGATAAGGCAAATTGCGAACATTCGAAGCTCCAAATCGACCATCCCCTGCAATGCAGAATGGAATTCCGGCTGCCTGTAGCTCTGATGGCAATGCGTACGCTTCATCGTAGGCTGCATCACGGCGCGTGGGCAACCGATACGTGCTTGATACTACCACCGGCACCTTCGCTTCCTTGATTAGATTCACGCAATGCATTGCATCCGCGCCGCCGACCAAGATCATTTTCAGTTCATACTGCTTGGCAAAGGCGATTGCAGTCTGAATCTGCTTGACCGAATTCGCCATCACCATCATTGGCATTTTGCCCTCAACCACCGGTCGCATTGCTTCTAGGCGAAGATCGATCGGTTGGTCTTGGGGTGCGGAATTGCGAGCTAGCGTGTACGCCTTGACTTCTCGCATCAGTTCGTGCATTGGACCAAGTCGATCGGAATCGTTACTTGGTTCTGCCGCTTCTCTTTGAAACCGCGATCGAGTGGCGGCGAAGCGTGGCCAAGTGACCACCATGCCAACATCGGCTTTGATGGTCATGCCCTCCCATGTCCAGCCATCGAGCATCATCACTGCGGACCGCCCAGCTACCAGCCCACCATTGGGGACGATGACCGAACTGAGAACCCCGTTGGCGCGAGCGACCGGGATTGCTTCACTGTCTGGATTGAATGCAACTGCAGCTCGGACATTGGGATTGAGATTGCCCGTCTCGGTCGTATCGATCGAGGCTCGGATCGAATCGATCTCAATCAAACCAATGCTTGAATACGAGTCTATCAGCCCTGGGTAGACATGCTGGCCTTGGGCATCATTGACTTCTGCGTCACCCGGAAATGAGATATTGACTCCCATGGCGGTGATCTTGCCGCCTTGAAACAGCAAGCTCCCGTTTTCCATGGTGTCGCCAGAAATCGTATGCAAGGTTGCGTTCCGAATGACGATCGGTCGTTTTTGCGGTGCGCCGGGAATTTGGTCGGATGCATCGAGGTTTGGCAAAAACGATGCGAATGCGAATGCGGCTGCTAACGGTAGGCGGAGCCTACCATTCAGTGGGTTCCAAGGCAGAGCCTTGGAACCAGTTGGACCCGTCGATGACGTTAGGGGGGAAATATTGGAATTCATAGGTATTAAATGTTCACTCTAAATGGTTTGTTTTTTATGGTTGGATTTGATTTGTTGGATAATTTACTCGTGTCCGTCTTCGTCATCGTGTTGGTGATGATGGCAGAACTCATCGTGGTTTGGCCATAGTCGAGAGGGGTCATCCACGAGCGGACTCTTTTCGCCTGGCGTTTCGCCACTATCCAAGATCTTTTGCACGAGCGCACGATGCAGAGTGAAATCGCGTTTGCGAGCCTCGGCATCCGAAGCGCGATCAAAATACTTGCGTCCATCGATCCAAGTCTGTTCGCAGCGTGCTAACGTGGAAAGGGGCGAACCGTTCCATATCGAAAGGTCGGCGTCTTTGCCAACTTCGAGCGATCCCACCTTGGAATCAATCCTCAATTGTTTGGCAGGATTGAGGGTTACAAACTTAAGGGCTTCCATCGGCTCAACTCCACCGTACTTGATCGCCTTGGCCGCCTCATGATTCATGTGACGACCGAGCTCGGCATCGTCGGAATTGAAGGATACATTAACGCCTTGTTTGTGCATGATGGCGCCATTGAATGGAATCGCATCGATGACTTCGAATTTGTAATTCCACCAATCTGAAAATGAGGATGCAGTCCCACCATGTTTTGCGATTGCCTCAGCGACCTTGTAACCTTCCAGAATATGCTGCAAAGATCCGATCTTGACGTTGTATTCCTCGAGTACTCTGAGGAGTCCAAGAATTTCGTCTTGTCGATAGCTGTGGCAATGGACCCAACGTTCGCCGCGAAGAATTTCCGCGATCGCATCGAGTTCGAGATCGCGTCGCGGAGGTAATCCACTTCGATCCTTGTTCCATTTCTTCCAATTTGCGTCGTATTGTCGGGCTGAATTGAATCGGTCACGGAAGAGTTGTTCCACCCCCATTCGGCTTTGAGGATAGCGTGATTGCGAGCCCCCTTGCACGTTACTCTGTTTCACGTTTTCGCCGAGAGCGAATTTGATACCGGCTGGCGCATCTGCGAATTTCAATTCATCATAAACGCCGCCCCAACGAAGCTTAATGACTTGATTCTGACCACCAATTGGGTTGGCAGATCCGTGCAAAACGTTTGCCGAAGTCAGGCCACCCGCGAGTTGTCGATAGATCGTGATATCGCTGGCATCGACAAAGTCGCCGATTCGTACTTCGGCGGTTACCGCTTGGGTCGATTCGTTGATCCCGCTGTCCGTCGCCATGTGCGAGTGGCAATCGATTAGTCCAGGGCTGATCTGCATCTTCGAAGCATCTACGACCTGAGCTCCGGCAGGGACAGCAAGATCTGTCCCAATTTTTTGGATAACACCTCGGTGAACGATCAAGTCGGCGTCTTTTAGCAGGCCGTCTGGACCGCACGTCCAAAGTGTCGTGTTTTGGAAAACGACATATTCTGGCTGTTCGGGCAAGCCGTTTCGCCCCAGAGCGCCGACCGGATACACGTCGGGTGACAGGATCGTTTTGGGAGACTTCTTTTCCTCTTTAGCTCCCTTTTCATCCTTCTTTTCGACATCTCCTGGCTTGTCCGCCGGTTTTGTTTCGGTTTCCTTGGGCTTCTTTGTGGCGGTGACCAACTGCAACGAGCCGTCTGCCCAATGAATCGTTCCGACGAACTTTGCATCGCCGTCGGATGTCGCGTTCGGTATCAAGGCGAGCGACAAATACCCGACACCGGACTGGCTTTCCACAAGTGTACTGGCAGGAAAAGTTGCGGTTAGCGTGCGATCTTCCCAACGCGGGTTTTTGAGCTTGGCTTTCCCTTTTTCGTCGGGCTTCTTGGCCTTGGTTTCTTTGGAGGAGGCTTCCCCTTTCACTTCGTTATCGTTGACGGCATCCGGCTTTTTCTCATCGGTTTTGGTCTCATCGGGTTTGGTCTCGGCAGGCTTTGCATCTGCTGGTTTTGCTTCGGCTGGCTTTGCCTCTGCAGGCTTGTCTGACTTTTCGGTGGCCGATGGCGTTTCTGTCGAATTGGTCGCTGCGGCTGGAGTTGTGGGTGCAACGATGAGTTCTAGTGAGCCGGTAGCTTTCTTGGTTGAGTCAGCCAGAGATAGGATCAGTTGCGACGGTCGTTTGTCATCCGCAGCAGGGGCAGGTGTGGGAGGGCTCAATGTAACTTGCCACTTGCCGTCCACGTTGGTTTCGTTTTTGAATGCGGCAGCGGGTCGAACGCCGCGGACCCATACTTCTTCGATTTTCGTTTTGTCCTCCCAAAGATCTCCGCTGGCAACGACAAGGTTCGCCCAGGCTCCCGGCTTGATGGAGCCGCATTCGTTTTCGATGCCTAGAATCGTGGCTGGAGTCGTGGTGATTGCTTCGATGGCTTTGACCTTATCGAGTCCTCGCGCGATGGCCTTGCGAATTTGTGGTACCAATTCACTCGGGTCGGCCAGACCTGCCGAGGTTAGTGCGATCTTGACTCCAGCCTTGGACAATCGACCTGGATTTTCAGGTGCTAATTCCCAGTGCGTTAGTTCTTCCAGTTCTGTATCGAGAGCTGCTTCTGGAGTTGCGACGTTGGGTGGTTTTGGGAAGTTGACCGGTAGGACAATAGTGCGATGAAGTTTGGCGATTCTGTCTAAGAGTTGATACTCTTGTCCTGAGCCCTTCAAAACGACATTGAGTCCGAACTCGCGTCCAAACGCGTCGGCTCGCAAAGCGTACTGCTCGTTAAGCGCATCGAACATGACCATCTTGCCGGCCGCAACGTGCCCGCTGAGCGCATCGAGCGCGGAATTCGACTCTGGTCTTTCGATCCCGGTTTGAGAGCGGTAGGTTTGCCAAGCTTGCGAATGCCATTGACTATCTAGAAACGTCTGTCTGGCAAGTGCAACGGCACCCATCGGGCTTCCTGGGTAAGCGTCGCGTCCTCGACCACGAGTCACGGTCAGCCGCACATGCATCGCGACATCCGATTTTAAGAGCGCATCGATTGGAGACTGATTGCTGGTCAGCAAGACAGCGCTGGTTCCCTTGATGATTCCATCTCGTGGAGCGACCAACGCGGCAGTGATACCCGCCTTGCGAAGTTTCGCCATGGTGGCTTCGTTGGCAGTGATCAAGTTCGCGACGGATCGTTCCGGAGTGATTTCGCTGTTCCAGTGCGGCGTTCCTCGCGTCGCGTCAGCGGGTGGCAATTCGAGTTCGATGCCCGCGTCGACGAATCCGGCATAGATTGTCTTTCCCGCCATATCGATGAGGCGAGATTCAGGGGGTGGGGTAACGGCTGTACCAACTTCAGCGATTTTGCCATCGCGAATGACGAGGGTGGCTTTTTCGAGTTGCCTGCCGGGCTCCACGACAATCGTGGCGTTTTGAATCGCAAAAACAGTGCTGCGGTGTTCAAGAATACCTGTCTCTGGTTTCGTACCCGCGCTTTGCTGGGCATGGGCAAACCTAGAGAAAACAACGAGCCAAACAACGGTAATAAGGCTCCAACAAGATGCCGTCTTCTTCATTTCGAGAGCTTCTTCCAAGCAAAAAAACCAGCGGACATTCAAAGAGGATTCGGCAAATTGTAGTTCAGATTCCGTCGAATCGTAATGTAATCTTCTGGAACCACGAAAGACTCGAAAAGCACGAACGAATGCACTTGTTTTTTCGTGTCTTTCGTGTCTTTCGTGGTTCAAAAGGACAGTTACAAATTCACCGGCATCCCGGTTAGACTGTATCTTTCAGGAGTGTCATAATGAAAACGATGCAAAGTCGAGTCGAAACGAAGCTTCAATGGGAATCTAACACGAAACGGCAACTCGGGAACCAGGTTGTTCGTATCGGTGCAGTTTCGTATCTCAACTCAAAACCCCTCATCTACGGGCTTTCAGATTCCCTCGGTGAATCGGGCGCTTTGAGTTTGGCGGTCCCTAGCCAACTTGCGATGGAGCTGAACTCCCACTCGATCGATATCGGGCTCATTCCCGTTGTTGAGTATTTTCAGAATCCGGAATTCCGAATCGTTTCCGACGCAGCCATTGCATGTAGAGGCCCGGTTTGGTCCGTTAGGATTTTCTTTCGATGCGATCCTTCGCAAGTCAAGACGCTGGCACTGGACGAGGGTTCGCGAACGAGTGCGGCTTTGAGCAAGGTGCTCTTTCACGAGCGATTTGGTTTCGTGCCCAAGACCATTCCGTTGCCGATGACCGCAGACCCGATGAATGTGAACGCGGACGCGGTGCTAGTGATCGGTGACAGAGCGATGCATCCGGAAAATTTCAGAGCATCCTTTTGTTCGGACTGGGATTTAGGCCAAGAATGGTTTGCAGAAACCGGATTGCCATTTGTGTTTGCCGTTTGGGTGGCGAGAAATTTTGAATTTGCAACCGAAGACTTAAAATGCAAACTCGAACAAACTCGCGATCAAGGTATTGAGAATATCCGTAAAATTGCTTTAACTGCGTCTTCCGACTACCGACTTACGCCGGAACAATGCGAAGACTACTTGACCAACTACATAAGATTTTTCCTTCGCAAGGACGAATTAGCCGGACTCGTTGAGTTTCGACGACGGTGTCTAGCGCTGGGTCTTATTTCATTTTGAAGACAATGACTGATATGATAGCAACGACAAGAACAATTACATCGATCCTTGACCGAGTGGTGCAAGGAGAACGGCTTTCTGCACCAGACGCACTTTTATTGCTCGAAAGCCGAGACTTGGCCGCGATTGGCTCGGCTGCAAACCAAGTGACCTTGCGAATGCACCCGGAGTCGTATCGAACCTACAACATCGATCGCAACATCAACTACACGAATATCTGTACTGCGGTCTGTGATTTTTGCGCGTTCTATCGGTCGCCCAAGAGATCGGAGGGGTACGTGCTACCTCGCGCTGAATTGCTTGACAAAGTTCGCGAGACGGTCGAGCTTGGCGGGAATCAAATCTTGATGCAAGGCGGTTTGCATCCGACCTTTACCTTGGAATGGTATGAGCAACTTTTGCAAGATATCAGGAGAGACTTTCCGTCGGTCAACATTCACGGGTTTAGTCCGCCTGAGTTGCACCACTTCACCAAGGTGAACAAGCTTTCGATTAGGACGGTACTTGAACGGCTGAAGGCTGCGGGCCTCGGCAGTATCCCTGGTGGTGGAGCCGAGATCTTGGTGGATCGAGTTCGCAGCGCCATTACGCGTGGCAAAGTCATGACCGATGATTGGCTCAACGTGATGCGTGTTTGGCATGAATTGGGTGGTGTCAGTACGGTTACGATGATGTTTGGTCACGTTGAGACCTTGGCGGAACGCGTCGAGCATTTGGAGCGCGTCAGAAAATTGCAAGATGAGACGGGTGGTTTCACCGCATTCATTTGTTGGACCTTTCAACCTGACCACACGAATCTTTCGCACATACCGCCGACGGGTTCCTTCGAGTATCTCAAGACCCAAGCGGTTGCGCGGTTATTTTTAGACAATGTCCGTAATATTCAAAGCAGTTGGGTGACCCAGGGGCTCAAGATCGGACAATTGGCTTTGGCGTACGGAGCCAATGATATGGGTTCGTTGATGCTTGAGGAGAACGTGGTTGCCGAAGCGGGCACGGTTCACTTTCTGACTCTGGACCAGATTCGTGGAGCCATTGAGGAATTTGGATTTGACGCAAGGCAACGCGATGTTCGCTATCAATTGGTGGACGCTTCATTGGAATCGCGCGCCATTTTGGCGAATCGGAGTCAACAGGCGAAAACAAACGCTCCAGATCTGGTAAAACTCATCGTCCCATAATTTGGCGTTCGTGTCGCCTTTCGCTCCGCGAAAGTTTCGTGGAGATCGCACCTTTTGAGCAGCAAACGTCGGAAATTCGCCTAAACCAGACGATGGGAACAAGCCACACGATTTAAGAGTTCTCAACGTATTGCGAAATGATGCCTGTGAATACCTTCGAGTTGCCGATTACCGGTATGACTTGCGTCGGATGCGCGAAATCTATCGAACGTTCGTTGAATTTGCAAAAGGGCGTGGTTTCGTCCGCAGTGAATTTTACGCAGAACCAAGTTGTCGTGTCGATTGATCCGTCGCAGGTCGACCGCGAACAGGTGATTCAAACCATTCGTGACCTTGGTTTCGAGATCGTTGAGGCCAACGCAGGCGAATCGCTTGTTGATACGACAGCCGCTGCTCACCAATTGGCAAACGATCGGCAGTGGCGTCGATTGATTGTTGGCTTAGTCCTGACCATTCCGCTTTTCTTGTTCAGCATGGGACGCGATTTTGGCGTGTTGGGTCATTGGTCCCACGCGGCTTGGTGCAATTGGCTAATGTTTCTTTTGGCGACTCCGGTGCAGTTTTTTGTCGGTTGGGACTACTATATTAGTAGCTATAAATCCATCAGGCGACGAATGGCAAATATGGACGTCCTTGTCAGTTTGGGATCCACGGTAGCTTACGTCTACAGCCTCGTCGTGACCATTGCCTTGACATTTCATTCAACCGTATGGGGGGAGCACGTTTACTTTGAGACATCCGCAACCATCGTAACGTTGATCTTGCTAGGGCGGATGGTTGAGACGAGAGCTAATGCGAGGACGGGAGCCGCGATCAAGAAATTATTGGGCCTGCAATCCAAAACAGCTCGCATTCGGCGAGGTGACCAAGAGATCGATATCCCGATCGGGCAAGTGAAAGTGGGCGATCATGTCATTGTTCGGCCTGGTGAGAAGATTCCTGTCGATGGGTTGGTGCTGGACGGCAGGTCGGCGGTCGACGAGAGCCTAATCACGGGCGAAAGCTTCCCCGTCGAAAAATCAGCCGGAATGAAAGTGGTCGGAGCGACCGTCAATCGAGACGGACTATTGACGATCGAGGCGAAGTGTCTGGGAAGCGAATCGACGTTGGCTCAAATCATCAAACAGGTCGAACATGCACAATCGACAAAGGCGCCGATTCAGCAGTTGGCGGACAAGATAGCAAGTGTGTTTGTACCCATCGTCATCGGAGTCGCGATCCTTGCATTCTGCGGTTGGTATTTTTTCGTGGGTGACTTTACGCAGGCCTTGCTACGAATGATTTCCGTTTTGATCATTTCTTGCCCATGCGCCATGGGACTTGCAACTCCGCTCGCCGTCATGGTTGGTATGGGGCGTGGCGCTGAGCATGGAATATTGTTCAAATCGAGTGAGGCCTTGCAGCGGATGTGCGACGTTACCGACGTCATTCTTGACAAAACAGGGACTATTTCGGAAGGCAAGCTTTCCGTTACCGACATTGTTGCGGCGGCAAGCGGTTCTGAGGAATCGGTGCTGAGGCTGGCGGCCTCCATGGAACGCGGCAGCGAACATCCACTCGCGACCACCATCGTCGCCAAAGCCGCCGAGCGACAACTCATTTTGCAGACATGCCGAGAGTTTCAAAGCGTGCCAGGCAAAGGCGTGCAAGGCACGATCGCTAGCGAGTCCATTCGAGTCGGAAATCTTCGCTGGATGGCGGAGCAGGGAATTGCGATCGACGAGATGCAATCCAGAGCATTGGAACTTGAGAAACAGGCCAAGACCGTGGTGTGGATAGCCCGCAGTGGAAAGGTAGTTGGATTGATCGCGGTTGCAGACACGATCAAGTCAAGTTCAAAAAGTGCCATCGATCGAATGAAGCAAATGGGGCTCCGAGTGTCCATGATCACGGGGGACAACGTTCACACGGCCGATGCGATCGGTCGGCAAGTTGGAATAGAAGAAATTCTTGCAGAAACGCTTCCACACGACAAAGCGGCTCGCGTTAAGAACTTGAAATCTGCGGGTAAAGTGGTTGCAATGGTCGGAGATGGAATCAACGACGCGCCCGCGTTGGCATTAGCCGATGTTGGAATCGCAATTGGTACAGGTACCGATATTGCAATCGAGTCGGCCGATGTCACGTTACTACGAGGCGATTTAAACGGTGTGTCGCAGGCGATGAAATTGTCGGCGGCAACCATGCGCAATATCAAACAGAATCTGTTCTGGGCATTCGCGTACAACGTGCTTTTGATTCCTGTGGCAGCGGGTGTTTTGGCGGGTTTTGCGTTTTTGCCGCTCATGTTACGAGAGCTTCACCCCATTATGGCCGCGTTTGCCATGATCGCCTCGGATCTGGTCATCGTGGCAAACGCCCTTCGTTTGCAATCGGTCAAGCTTTAGCTAGCCGTGGCATGACAACCTCATCTTTACCCACATCTTTTGATCTTGCTCCCCTCGCCCTGTACTCGGGGAGAGGGGCTGGGGGTGAGGGGTTTACACTGTGTTTTGATTGGTATTTTGATCGTGAATTCAATGACTATCCTCGTTCCAGAAGCGTAAACAAACCGCTGAACCCGAGTCTACCAAGTCAGGGCTCTACCCCTCACCCCCCGACCCCCTCTCCCCGAAGCGGGGCGAGGAGGAGAAAACGCGCGGAGATCCCGCAAATCCATTGTGATTTCGCGTCTAGCGTGTTCTGAAATGTGGGTAAAGATGAGCCACCTGGGCAAAGCACTAGCCGTGGCAATTGAAGTTCAAACGAACTTGGTAACACCTGGGATCGCAACCGATGGAGTTTCCAGCTCACCCCATGCGTATTGAGGTGGACTTAGGTCTTCCTTTGAATTCCAGGCCATTTCCCAGGTGATTTCCTGGCCAGTATAGGTTGCCATCCGACCCATGATGGCCAACAAAGTGCTTTTTGCCATGTACTCACCGTTGTTGATTGGCGTGCCTGCTCGGATGCTCGCGAACAGCTCGTCGTGCTCGGCTTGATAATGAAGTTTGCCTTCGTCGCGATTCACCCAGTCCGTCTTGGCAGTGATCCTGGCACCATTCTTTCGCTCCCTAAGAAAGGCCGTACCTTGCGTGCCGAGAATACGGACACTAATGTCGGATTTGCAGTCAGGGATCTGGCGTGTATTGCTGATCAGTTGCGCTCCATTGGCATACTCATAGACAACGCTGTGGTGATCGAAAATGTTTCCGTACTCCGGTCCTTTCCGGACCTCGCGCCCACCCATTCCAATGGCTCGCGTGGGGTACTGGTCACCCATTGCCCAAGCGCACAAGTCAAGATTGTGAACATGTTGTTCGACGTTGAAATCGCCGGACAGCCATGTGAAGTAGTACCAATTTTTCATTTGCCAGACCATGTCAGACCAATCGGCCTGTCGTGGTTTGACCCAAATAGGACCTCGGTAGTCGTTCGCGAGCAAGGTTCGGACGTCACCAATCTCCCCGTCTCGGATTCGCTGGACGGCTTCCTGAAAGGGCGAGTGATAGCGCAAACAAAGTCCTGAAACAATAGAAAGCCCCTTCTTTTTCGCCTCAACGCAACTATTCAGCACCGAGTGAACTCCGGGAGTATCCACTGCGCAGGGCTTTTCCGCAAAGACGTGCTTGCCCGCATCCACTGCGGCCTTAAGGTGAATAGGTCGGAAATGGGGAGGGGTCGTCAAAAGCACCACATCCACACCGCTGGCAAGTAATTGGTTATACGCATCAAAGCCAACAAATTGCCTTTCGAGAGGCACATCCACCTTGGACTCAAGCCCTTCGATTCCCTTGAGACTTCGGAGACTCATTTGAATTCGATCCGCAAAGGCATCGGCCATCGCAATGAGTTTCACTCTGCCATCGGCTTTGAGGGCCTGCGTGGCAGCGCCAGTGCCTCGTCCACCACAACCAATCAGCCCAATCTTCAATGTATCGTCACCCGAAGCGTGTACTGGACCAAGTTTCAAGGTGGCGGCGATCGCGCCACCGGTGAGAGAGATGGCGGATGCGAACTGGCGCCGCGTAGAATTGGAATCTTGCTTGGATTGAGACATCAATAGGTTTCCTTAAAAACTACCACGTAGACCAGGCTGCCTGTCTGTTTCGACATGCAAAACACAGGCTAAGCACATCGGTATGAGTCTTCGAGTGAAACAAACGGATAGCCGAAGGGCGATAGCCCCGGTTCTCGACGAATGTCGAGCCATTGGAAAACCGGGGCTATCGCCCAACGGCTAATTGGGTTGAAAAACAGTTGCGGATGTGCTTAGCAGCCTGAGAGTATATCTCATCCTGCCGCTCACCTAAATAGCGCGATCACGCGCCCGCATGTTTTCTTGCGATCCATACCGAACACTTTGCATGCCGAAGCACATAGCGAGATGTACTGCCGACCAGGAACCGACTTAGCATGCCATCGCCCGTATTACCCATAACGATTACGTCGCTCCCTTTCTTCTTTGCAAACTCCACCAGCGCGTCGCCAACGTGCGTCGAATCAATTACGTGGGTTTTTACATTTGGTGATAGCTTGGAAAGCTCTTCGGCCGCATCGCCAATCGCTTGCTCCTTCGTATCCTTGATCTCCTCAAGATCAAACTCGTAGGGAATCTCAGAGTACACAAAAGGAATTGTGACGACACCTACTACGTCCATGTTGGTTTTTGCCCCCCAACCGAATTGACCGAGCTGCTTGATTGCTTCCGCAGAGGGTTCCGACTCATCATAAGCGATACACAAATCGATCGGTCGTCGTCGAGTTTCCAATCCCGTTGGTCTCACGACAAGCACAGAGCAGTGTGCATGCGTTGCCACGAAATCACTGATACTCCCGAGCATGCGTTCGAACAAAGAATGCCCGACGGCTCCAATCACAATCAGGTCGCTTTCGCGAGCCTTTGCTTCGTCCACAATCGTTGTGCCGATGTGCCCCTCAGCAATGACCAACTCCAACGAAGCGTTTGCCCCTTCGAAAAGCGCGCTCACATGCTGAAAAATCGACTTCGCTCGCAACTCGTCCGCGATTTCAATCCGTCTAATGAGCTCTGCATCGTTCATCGAACCGCGCAGGTTCGGTGCATTGCTAACGTATAAAACGACCAATTCCAGTTTGTCAGAATGCGGCAAATGAGCAAGCAACCAGGTGGCATCTTCCGAATGTGCAGATCCGTCCGTCGCGAGAATAATTTTCATCAATGAGCTCCTAAGCTTCTAATCCAACGAGTCGTCGAACAAAAATCAAAACAATTGCAATCGCAAGAAGACAAATTCCGGTCCAGCCTATCACGTGCCACCTGCGACCGAGTTTCAACCAATCCAGCATGTTTGTTCACCATTCCTTCGCGAAGACGACACAGCCGACAAAAGGTGCAGGCACGCTCCGCCGTGCCGTTCGCATTCGAGCTTTTGCCAGGATTCCAGGTGGACGGCACATTAAATGTGCCTACTACTTTGACTTGTGTCGGCTGTGTCGACCATTGTTCAAGAGTCCATGCCTGCCACCGATTGTGTTCTTATAAGCAAAGCTAGTACCAAACAGCCGAATAGTCAAACATTGATCAACGGGAACCACATTCTGCCCTGCAAGGCGAGCGGCAGATTGGAAACTACCAAAAGGTGATTGGGACCAATGTCCCGATCCGTTGTTTGGACGGGACAATGGTCCCATCCTACCCTCCGTTTCATCAGGTATCTTTCACCCTGCCGCTCGCCCAATGACGAAATCGGTGCGTCAGAATGGCACACAGGAGAGTGACCTGTCGGCACACCCAAAGTGTGCAATGTGTCCAAACGTAATCTTCTGCGGTTGATCTACGATTACGTTGAAGAACTTCATAATGGCAAACCGATCTAAGTTTAGCATTCAACGGCAGGGATCAAGCAAGAATCCTTAAGAACGCATCAACATCATTGGGGAAGATCAATGTCCAATCGAAAAGCCTGGGTCTGGATCGTCGCTAGCGGAGCGATTGCGTTGTGTGGATTTCGGCTTGCGGCTTTTGAACAGGGGGAGGCGAAAGGGCGTGACGGGCAGTTGCCTGGCCTGATGCTGGCGAAACTTGCCAACACACAACGTGTGGTTGCTGGCCTCGTTGCCAAAGACTTTGGCGAGATCCGACGCGGGGCAGAAGACATGCTTCGCGTTTGCGACGCCGAGCAATGGGGGACGAATGCCGACCCCATCTACACGCAACACCGTAGTGAATTGCGCCGTCAAGCGTTCAAGTTATCCGAGTTGGCCGATACCCACAATCTTGATGGCGCTGCGTTTTGTTACATCCAAACGGTATCCACGTGCATAAGTTGCCACGAACACTGTCGCGACGTTCTACGCATCGCTCAAATTCCTAATTCTGGTAGCGGAGTGATTTCTATTCCGACAAGTGAACAGGAAGCTCTTTTGCGGGGAATGCCCACGTATCGAAGGTAGAATTAAATCGATCCATATTGAGTAGCGATCGTTACGATCGACTGGGCACGGTCACGACGGGGCACTTGGCGTGTCGCATCACGTGCTCTGCCACGCTACCGATCAAAATGTGCGACAAGCCTGTGCGCCCATGAGTTCCAAGTGCGATCAAATCGATAGAGTGCTTTTTCGCGTAGTCCAAGATTTGGTCGGCTGGACTACCATCTGCAGTTGCAACCACGATGTGCTTGTCGAGCAGCCACGAAGGCTCAAAAAGCGATCGGATCAACTGCTCTGCGACGGCGGGAGATTCATGAACATAGGAATTCAGAGCCAGCCCACCCGCGAAGCTTGGCGTATTGGTCAGCTTGTCCTCCAGCACGTGGAGAACATGTAATTCCGCACCGAACTTTGACACGAATATGCGAGCATACTCCATCGCTTTCGCACTATTTTGGCCAAGATCCGTCGCTAGAAGAATTTTCTTTATTTCGATCATGATTTACTCGAAGGCAAAAACGAGATCCAATTGGATGAATACGACGCGATTTTCTGGCATATCTTAGCAAACGCGCCAGATACATCTAGCTGCATCGGAGAGATTCGTTAATACAACAGCAAGGCTCAATGGACATCGGGCATTGCATCCTGGGTTATCGCAGATGGCGAAAATCGGGATCGGCTCGAAAGGTGTCTGCCAGTCCTGGCTGTTTTAGGATGGCATGATTCAATAATGCGGTCGATAGCGTCTTGTATTTCTCCATATCGTCAATATCGCTTTGCAACGTCTTGGAATCGATGGCATTCTTCCGTCGAATAAGTTCACGATGAGAAATTGCGGCCGCTCGCGCTGCTTGGAGACAACATGAGATTGGAAAGTGAGCGTGCAATTCGGACTTGGTCTCAGATTCACCGTCGGTAATTTTTTGTAGTATGTGTGCGATCCTATCCAACGCCTTGGCGTGATCCCCTCGTTGTGCCAGAATCACGGATTCTACTGCATCGCGATGCAATTGAACGCATGGTTCATTCGACACGGGACCGCCAACGTAGCCCTCCACTGTTGCAGATCGGATCGATTCTATGAAAGCGATATAGAGCTCACGCAAAGGATCAAACGTGGAACGCGAAGTCGGTGATGTCGATGGGGACGGCCATTTAGATATCGTCATCTCCGATTCGGGCTTGCCGGCTTTAATTGTTTTCAATGGCAATGGAAACGGCGGATTCACGCGCGAGACGATCAGCACACCTTACGGGTCGCCTACGGTTTTGGCCCTGGGTTCTTTTACTTCTCCGGACACGATTACGGACATTGCCTATGCGGTGGCGGGGTACCCAAGAGTCGTTACGCCCACTGTCGTCAACAACACGATACCACTTTGGACCGATCGTGTATCGGCAACTGCAATTCATCTCCGATGACCAAATGAGGTCGGTCGCTTTGCTGTCGTATCCAACGCATTGTACTGCCAACAAAACGCACTCCACAAGGCGAGACCAGGAGGCTGTGGACACGCTCGACCCAGCCGGGAAGACGAGACATTGGCCACGCCGACAGCAGCGGCGGGTTGGGCTCGGGTTTGCGGTACCTCAAACAACGCATTAAAGAGGCCTGACCCCTTTGCTTTCTCGCCGCAACGCTTTTCATTCGTATTTTTGGGCGTTTTGTTGTGCTGGCGGTTGAAAATCTTTCGCGCAAAGCCTTTGGCTGCGGACTTTATTCGTCTCGACGGAAATCTTTATGATCTTTGTGAATGGACGTTCAATGGAGTCATTGCATGGTCTCAATTTTGTACGGCAGTGCGCCAAGTTGAATTAGGGCATCATTCTCCGGATCGTTTATCGTGAACAGTGCCTGGCCGCGATCGATCGCTTGTCGAGCCGTCAGCTCAGCGTTTCCGCCAGGCGATGCGTGGGGGATCAACACCGAATTTGCCAAGGCTAAGATGAAATCGTTGCGAGACTGCGATTGAGTTTTGGTCGTTCGGGTGATCGTCTCCGGAAAAATCGAAACGAGGGTCAGCCGTTTTTCCTCGATTGCTGCACGCTGTGTCGGCGACAGTCTGGGGCGACTGAGTCCTTTCGCTGGGCTCATGATAACGGACTGTTTTCCACGCAAAAGGAATTCCAGACACTCTTGTTCCATCGGCGAATGGAATCCACCGACAACCACGACTCCCGCATCTCGCAATTCCCGAATAGCGTCAAACGTGTGGATCACTACGCTACCGGGGCACTTCACGGAGCAAACAAATGCGACGGCGGATTGCTTGAGAACAGTTGCATCTCCGATGACATAGAGTTTTTCTGGCCCCGACTTACCCAGCCTATCTCGCAATTTAGGCGGATAAGTCGAGGCTCTTCTGGATATTGTTAAAATAGCTGACATTTCCAACGTACTTCCTTGACTAGACATTTTCCCTCCCTGCATCACGATCCTGGCGAAGATATACCTTCAGTGTTTCCATTCCGATTCCATATTCTGCGAACAAGCGGCGGATCGTTGTGCAAATGGAATTGGCGGAGAGATTGGATTCGATGTACAGGTCCGGACCTACGGCCATCGCCTTACGTAGCGGTGTAGGATTGGATGATACCGTGTGGTTGCCGCGATTACTTATGAAGTCTGCGTGACGCTCCAGTGAGCGGAACAAGGCTTCGTCGCGGGTGAAGAGATGTTTGCAGATTAACTCGTATAGCCGCTGCCATGTGGTTACACCTGTGGCAGCCTCGCCGTCGAAGATGAAGCCGAACGGTCGCTTAAAAGTAAAGTCTTCGTCTATTGAGTGAGGCTCTTCGCGATTGAGCTCTGCAATAATCCGTTCATTCTGTTCTTGGTCGCCTGATCCGGTTTGTTCTGACTCTTCCAATCGCACGGACATGAATTGCTGAACAAGCGAGGACAGATCGGTGGCGACGCGATCAAAAGCCGAGTTCTTTTCGACAAATGATCGCATAAAACGAACGCCCTCGTCAAAAGCGTCTAGATCCTGACGATCAATACCGGTCCAGATGTCATCGGAAAGCGCCAATAAGTTTTCGCGCACGGCTTCCAGGTCCTGAAGGATCTCACGAGTACGCGATAGGGTTCGAGGGCTGGCTGGTGTCATGTTTTTGACTCTAAAAGTTCCGTGAACATCGCGTAAATCGTTGAAAATGAGCAAACCAAGATTCAGACATCTGCTTGGCAAGACGTCGATTCTAACGGATAATTTTCGCTTTGCTCATTCTCGTTCAAGGTTGAATCGCGACGTAGGAAGTGAATGTTTGGCTTATCAGAACTGATCGGAATGCCCCAGGATGGAATTTCTTTGGTAACGTCAAAAGGCAATCATATTGGCAATACGCAAGGTGCCAAGGTCGCGGCCGGTCGCGTTAGTGCCTTCAGAGATTTGTGCCGTCAGCGCATCAACTGGAAATTTCGGCGAGATTCCTACGGCCTATACAATTGTGCTGGATTGGTCTGGGCTTCGCGACGAACTGGGATTTCTCAGAACGAAGAATGGTTGAAAATTCTCGCAGATGACGGATACCGCCAAACTTCGCATCCCGTTTTGGACGATCTTGTCCTCTACCGGGACAGTATCGACCGTTCATTTTTGCACGTTGGACGCATTGTTGGCATCGAATCAGGAGTTTCCGAGTCATCACCCAAAATCCCGATTGTCCTGAGCAAGTGGGGGCACGATCTGGGGGAATGCGTTCATTTTGCCCATGATCATGGAATAGATAGCAGCTACACTGTAACCTTGGAATTCTGGACGGACCGGCCAATCGATGAAAAATCAAATGAATCAACTCGAATCGTTATCCGATGAAAAATTCATTTCGCGATTCGATCAAATATCGACAGTGGAAGGTATTCACCATGCCCTGCGTCGCAGCATCGAAGTGAAGTCGCTGAACTCCGCGCTTCGCGAAGAGGCGATTGGTGATCGTGAATTAGATTTGTTTATTCGTCACTTGCTTAGGGAATTCGTGCCTGGAGAGCAGTTTCGTTTTCAGATAACGCTGGCGGGAATCGCTGTCGCCTGCGAAACGATCAATAAGGCTTTCGCCCGTCAATTCATCGACTACCTAGCGGGTATTCAGTTATCTGAATTGTCGGTCGCTGCGATGGTTGCTAGGTATGGTAGACGCTCGATCACCAAGACTGTTTCTAGAACTTTTTTGTGTTCTGGTACTCAAAACCGGTTTGGTTTGGTTCAGCGTGTGACGAAAGCTGATGTCGGGCAGCGGTCCAAGACATTCGAAGAGGAGTTTGTCTGATGCCGAAGCTCGAGTATTTCCTGCTTTGTGAATCGGTCTCTGTCGATCAAGATACGAATCGAATTAGCCTTTTCAATGTTCTGGAAGATTTTCAAATCGCGACCGCAGAGATTAACGGAAAAACACCCGGATACTTCTTAGGTCAGTTTGTAGCCGTCGCTTTGTTCAATCGTGAACCGGATGATGGCGACAAGGATTTCGAGGCCTGCCTACGGTTTAACCTACCGAACGATCAGCACAGTGAACACAAGATCGCCTTTCGCATGGAACGTAATCGGCAACGGCTACTAATGCGTTTTGTTGGTATACCCCCTGTCGGCACTGATGGTGTCTTGCGTTTCCAACTATTGCTTGACGGAATCCAGTGTGCGTCCCACACCGTTCATCTCAGCACTGAAGCCGCGTCCGGTTGAATTTCGTGGTTTTTTACTATTTCTTTTCGCGCGGGCAAGGGTTCAAACCCACCAGCTCGGAGACGGGATGCAAGTTTCTGTTCGGCCTTGCTTTGAATCTGACGCACGCGCTCTCGGGTGATTCCTAATTGATCCGCGACTTGCTGCAATGTGTGCGCGGAGTCACCAAAGCCGTATCGCAATTTCAGAATCAGTTGCTGGCGAGGCTTCAGCGATTCAATTGCGGCGTGAACTGCGCTTTCGAATTCCATCGTTATTGCTGAATCCTCGCTGCCTGCATCATCATGATCGTCAAGTACAATTGGACGTTCGCGTCGCGGAACGTCGGAGAAATGCTCCACATGCTGGGCGTGGCAAAAATTGTCCCATTGCTCAATTGAGACTCCGGCAACTTCGCACTCCGCTGCAAAATGGATTTCAGCTTCGATCGGACCGTAGGTTGCAATCAACTCGTTGCGAATGAACGTCAATTGATAACATGGCCAGAAAACGTGTGTTGGCATCCGAATCGGCAGGCCCCATTCGAGTCCGTAACGTTGACAACACTGCCTTAGCCAATAGCTGGCGTAGGTCGAAAACTGGAAACCCTTGTCTGGATCAAATCGGTGGGCGGCTTGCAGAAGGCCGATCATCGCGGTTTGCTCGGCATCTTCGGATTCCATCCCAAACCATCGAACAAGCATTCTCGAGGCCTTACGGGCCAGCGGCATGTGGAACTCGACAAATTTGCTATACGCGCCTGACTTTCCTAACTTAAGCTCCATCGCCAGGCGATCACTCTCTTTTGCGTACCATGGTCGCCGTGCGAATAGATTTAATTCAGCGTCGGGCTGAAGCGCCGTGCGAACCCGATCAAGAACGTCTACCAGCGTCGTTTGCTCCTCCAGTTCCATCGGTATAGCAAGTTGCTGAAGTCGTGCGAGCAATCGCGGCGGCGGATTATCTGAAAAGAAAGGATGTTCTCGGTGAATCACTCGACGACCGTCGCGTGTCGACGTCACCCATTGCCAAACTTGCTTGCGAGGAGTTTCGCAATAGTGTATGAGAATGTGCTCATGATACAGTTTTCGCAATTCGCGCTGATGGCGTCGAAGCAAGCTTCGATTTGCTAAGTCGGTTCGATGGACATCGCAAGCAAAAATGGTCGCTTCGCTCGGTGCCAGGGGTCGCTTCGCTCGGTGCCAGGGGTCGCTTCGCTCGGTGCCAGGCACTTTCCTAGCAGGCAACAGGACACAGCCGACAAAAGTCAAAGTAGTAGGCACGTTCCATGTGCCTTCCACCTGGAATCCTGGCAAAAGCTTGCCTGCGAACGGCACGGCGGAGCGTGCCTGCTACTTTTGTCGGCTGTGTCCAACAGGTCAAGCATGTGGGAGTCGCTATCGTTCTTTTCAGCTCTATCGGCAATACGTCCCAAGTTTGCTGATAACTTGTTTCCAACGGAACATTAATAAAGAATGCGTTGCGAAGAAACAGTTGCATGATCGGCAACGGCGATCCAACTGCAATCGGTTCCACCCAGGCTGTTTTGCACGGTGACGCTTGATAGGAAACAATTGTTAGCGGGCGATCCGTCGGTAGCTCAAACGGTTGGTCGGTGATCTCATTCCAAATCAAGGAATGGATGCCTCGGGGGTCTCTGTTGGTTTGAGCTGCGGCTGCGCCAGTGCGATACCATTCCCGCCAAAACCAAATTCTTCGGACCGTTGCACATCGGGCGTTTCTTTCGGATCGTCATAGAGCTTGAGAGCAACGTCATCGTGCTCAGGCCCGCCGATGATCTGCTCTGCCATCGCAAAACAACCCCGAGGCAGCATCCCCGAGTTGAGTTGGTTGGTAATTGCAGATGTCCAAAGTTGGTGGAAATTATGGTACGTTCCCAGTTTCACTTTGGACCAATCGTGTATCGGCATCTGCAATTCCTCTTCGATGACCAAATGAAGTCGGTCGCTTTGCTGTCGTTTCCAACGCATTGTACTGCCAACAAAACGCACTCCACAAGGCGAGACCAGAAGGCTGTGGACACGTGGACACGTTGACACGCTCGACCCAGCCGGCAACGCTGTGAAGCATTTTTTCCTTCGATTCGCTACCACTGGCTTTATGCCAGTGGGGCGATAATTGGTGGCTACTAGCCGCAGAGACGGGCCATGGCTCTCCACCGGTTTCATACCGGTGGAAGCAGCGTTTTTCGGATCGCAACGTTGCTTCCACCGAGTAAACTCGGTGGAGAGCCCGAGCCGAGGGCTTTTGCCTGTAGCTACCAATTGTTGCCTCCGTCGGGGCAAGCCCCAACGGAAGGCTTAAATTCAAATAGCGTTCCATTTCATTGACGAAAATGCCTCACAGCGTTGCCGCTTCGGGGAGAGGGGGTCGGGGGGTGAGGGGTAGAGCCCTGACTTGGTAGCCTCAGGTTCAGCGGTTTGTTTAAGCTTCTGAAACGAGGATAGTCATTGAATTCACGATCAAAAACCAAATCAAAACACAGTGTAAACCCCTCACCCCCAGCCCCTCTCCCCGAGTACAGGGCGAGGGGAGCAAGATCAAAAGATGTGGGTAAAGATGAGGGTTTGGGCTCGGGGTTGCAGCAAGTCAAACAACGCATCAACGTGGCCTGACCCCTTGGCTTTCTTCTGCCCCTTTTGCTTTCTTCAGTAAAAAATGGACAACGCGGCAGGCATCACTTCTCCTGCGACTGGAGATGTACCCCTCATCTCACCGTCTAGATTCATGCGATCCGGCGTCTCCGTCTGAATCTCAAACGACCGAACTTGATAGAATTCGATGAAGTCCAGTGAAACATGGGATCCATCAAAAACTTTGGTAAACAGCTTCAGCATTTGCCATCGGCTCGCATTGCGAACCAAAGCCACATCGATCATGCCATCTCCGATTTCCGCGCCAGGGGCCAATTTCATATCCGCCCCGGTGAACTTTCCGTTGCAGGCTATGAAAAACAGAAACGAGTCCTGGAGCATCCGACCATCCAGTAGTATCTTGGCTCGACGACGCTTGGCTCGCAGAATTTCCAAGAGGGCTGCTGCTGCATACCGAGACTTACCTAGTATTCGTAGCTTCTCGGCCATAATGTTGATATCGGACACGGCTCCCCAGCCAACGATGTTGGTGCAGAAGGCAGTTTTGTCGCCCATCGATACTCGGACCACGTCCAGTGGCATTGTCCGTCCGGCCACTATTTGCAGAGCGGCTTGCATAGGATCTTTGCAATTCAAATGCTGAGCCAGCGAGTTTCCGGTTCCAGCTGGAATGATTCCCACCGGAATGGAAATAGGTTCGTTGCGATGCATCAGTCCATCGACTACTTCATGAAACGTACCATCGCCACCCACGACACAGATGCCCTGAACCGAGTTTTGGTCGAGGTTTCGAGCGATCTCATGGGCGTGTCCCGGCCGCTCAGTCATGTGGACATTTAGTTCAATTCCTGCCTTTGCGAAGAACGGAGAAATCCGTTTGAGTACGGGTACTCCGCGGCGTTTTCCCCCGCGAGGATTGAGGACAACAGCCAAGCAACGACGAGGCATAGCAAACTCATTCTGTCATAGTCAGGAACCAAGGCGACACTAGGTATCATAGTAATGTTATGGGATTCGAATGCCCTCAATGCCCTAATTTGAGTCGCAAGGTGTGACAGTCAAGGTTGGACGGGCTCCATTGCGGTAACAACTCAGGGAAAACGTGGTTGCGTGAAGAGAACATCCGTTACAATGTCATCGTGCATCCGCAAGTGATTTGCGATGTTGCTAACTTGTCATGCGGAAGGTGCCAGCTGCCATTTTTCGGATCGATTGCCCAGCGAACTATCATGATTTGTACTTGCGAACGGAAACCCATTTCGAGGCGTAACTTCTTTTCCTGGTCGGGAAGTGGCTTAGGGGCATTGGCATTGGCTTGCGTAAATCAATCGTCGTCCAATTTGGCGAAGGCTACGGAATCTCCGTCATCCAAACGAACGGACTTCGCGCCTAGAGTCAAACGAGTCATATGGCTTTTTATGCATGGTGGGCCAAGTCATGTTGATTTGTTTGATCCGAAACCAGAACTTGAAAAGTTGGCAGGCCAAACTTTGCCCGATAGTTTTGGCGACGTTCTGACTCGTCGCAAAGTCGCGAAGAACCCTCTTTTGCCTTCCATCCGAAAGTTCCAAGCCAGGGGCAATTCGGGAATCGAGATTAGCGATTTTCTCCCCGAAATCGCTGCATGCGCAGACGACTTGTGTTTGATTCGGAGCATGCACGGAGATAGCGTCAATCATCCGCAAGCCGTCTATCAAACGAACACAGGGAGCGTGCTGATGGGCCGCCCCAGCACGGGATCATGGGTCGCCTACGGTCTTGGAAGCGAAAATCAAGATTTACCTGCATTTGTCGTCTTACCCGACCCAGGCGGCGGCTTAAAGGGTGGACCACCAGCGTGGGGAAGCGGGTTTTTGCCTGCAACCTATCAGGGGATAACGATGCGCCCGGGTCCCAAACCTATCCTCAATCTACGAACACAAGAGTCTCTGAGTGAGATTGGCCAAAGACCAGCTTTGGATTTGATTCAACGCATGAACCAACGCCACATGCAGGCTCGCGACGATGATGATGAACTAGCAGCACGAATCGATTCGTATGAGTTGGCATTTCGTATGCAAGCGGCGGCACCAGACCTCGTCGATCTTAAAGATGAATCACAGGAAACACTTGGGCTATACGGAATTGATAATAAAGTGACTCAAGAATTTGGTCACCGATGTTTGTTGGCACGCCGAATGGTTGAACGGGGAGTGCGCTTCGTTCAAGTCCATTCGGGGAACACAAATGGCTGGGATGCTCATTCCGATATCGAGGAAAACCACTCCAAAATGTGTGCCGCGACCGATCGACCTGTGGCTGGCCTCCTTCGCGATCTCAAGCGACGCGGACTTTGGGACGATACGCTTGTTATTTGGGGTGGAGAGTTTGGTCGAATGCCAATGAGCGAATCCAAGACCGGTCGGGACCACAACCCGTGGGGTTATACGGTTTGGTTGGCCGGCGGAGGAATCAAGGGTGGAATGGCTCACGGTGCTACCGACGCCGTTGGATTGAGAGCCTTAGAAAAGCCTGTTCACATTCGAAACTTTCATGCAACGCTGCTTCATTTGCTCGGACTAGATCCAAATGCACTGTCGTATCTGCACAATGGTTTGGACGAGCGGCTCATCGGCCCTACCAACGACGTGGAAATCGTTTGGGAGATTCTGGCGTGAAGCCTCGTGAATCGCGTTGGATGAAATGGCTTTATGCTGGCAGTCTTTGGCAGACCTGCCTCGCAATTCTTGCACCGTGCTTATTATTGGGCTTGTTACTGGGCTTGTTATTAGGCTTGTTATTCGGGCAACGACTTGTGGCAGACGATAACGAGATCGCTTCGGAACGCGATTATTCCGAACGCCCAATCATTTCGAGCGATCGCGAACATTGGGCATTTCGTCCGATATCGATTTCCCCGTATCCGTCGGTGAATGCGCAAGCTTGGCCAAAGGTTGGTTTCGACTATTTCATTTTGGCCGCTCTTGAAAATGCGGGGCTCTCGCCTGCGCCGCCGGCGGATCCTGCGACGCTTTTACGTAGGCTGAAGTTGGATTTGCTCGGATTGCCGATCACTCCAGAAGAACTTGCGGAGTATCTCGAAGACGACGGACCGCAAGCGTACGAGCGCTGGGTAGATCGTTTTCTTGCCTCGCCTGGTTATGGTGAGCGTTGGGCTCAGCCGTGGCTGGACCTTGCGAGCTTTGCCGAAACGGATGGATTCGAACATGACCGCGTTCGCTCGACCGCCTGGCAATATCGCGACTGGGTAATCGATGCACTGAACAGCGATATGACATTCGATGAATTTGTCTTGCGACAATTGGCTGGCGAATCCCATCCCGATCCGAAACAACGCATTGCAACCATGTTTGGCTTGGCTGGACCGGACATGCCTGACATCAACGATCAAGAGCTTAGGCGACATGATCGATTGAATGAGCTGACATCGACCGTGGGATCTGCGCTTCTAGGATTGCAATTTCATTGCGCCCAGTGTCACGATCACAAATACGATGCGTTGAGCCAAGGGGACTTTTATCGCCTTCGAGCCGTGTTCGAGCCTGCCGTCCCTGATTTGCAGAGAGACAAGGAGTTCGTCGCGTTCTCATCTGCATCGATCCATCCAAGTTTGGCGCCAAGGTTCTACTTCCGTGGTGAAGTTCGGCAGCCTGGACCGATTGTTCGACCGGCTGTTCCTCGCATTGCCGCCAGTACTCCGGAACCCATTGCGTATCTTGACGCAAAAGATCCTCGCGTCCATTTTACGAAGTGGTTGTTCGAGCCAGAAAACCCGCTCACCTCGCGTGTTATCGTAAATCGGCTTTGGCAATCTCATTTCGGAAAAGGTTTGTTTGAAAATCCAAGCGACGTGGGGGTAACGGCTGCTTCGCCCACCAATTTGGAAACGCTCGATTGGCTGTCGACCGAACTTCGCAGACAGAACTGGAGTCTCAAGTCCATACAACGCTTAATCGTGTTGTCATCGACATACCGGCAGGCAAGCAAAAGTGGTGGTAACGACGCGGACTGGGTTGATCGCATTCGTTTGGACCGAGACAATCGCCTTTATAGCCGCTTTCCGCGTCAGCGCATGGACGCTGAGGAAATCCGAGATTCGATGTTATTTGTGGCTGGCTTGATCAACTTTGAGAGAGGAGGAGAAGGGGTCATGCCACCTATCCCGGATGAACTGGTTGGTACTCTTTTGAAGGGGCAATGGCAAGTCAGCGAACTTAAGTCGGACCATTTTCGACGAAGCATTTATACCTTTGCCAGACGGAATTTGCGCGATCCGATACTGGATGCCTTTGATCGCCCCGATGCAGGCGCAAGTTGCGCAAAACGATACCGTTCGACCACTTCAACACAAGCCCTGCAGATGCTCAACAGTCAGTTCTCGTTGGAATGTGGTCAGGGACTTCGAGAGCAAATTTTCAAAGAATCTCAAGCTCCCAATACGGATGTCAGCTCTAACAATGACGAAGCGATGGAGCGTCTATTCCTGGTTGCACTTGGTCGCCGTCCAGATTTGGACGAAAGGAATTGGATGACTGAATTCGTTCAGCGTGGAGAAGGGACGAGCGCAAAGCGTTGGCTTGCCGCATGTTTGGCGCTCCTCAATACGAACGAGTTTATCTTTATTGATTAGCGGATAGCGATTGATTAGCCAATACCGTGCTCGCGTAAAGGAGCTTGAATGAACTGTTTGTCGCATGCTTGGAAGTATCTTGACGATCCGTGGTTTGCTGCTGGCACTTGCTTGCCCGATTGGCTAGGAATGATGGAGCGCAAGAATAAGTTTCGTCGAGCAAAGGTCAGCTCGTTTATCCAACTTAACGAGCCCACCGACAACAGTACGGTTCTTGCTCAGGGGATTTTGCAGCACTTGGCCGATGACGATGCGTTCCATGGCTCGATTGCATTCATGGAAACGAGCTTGACGGTTTCCAGATGGGTAAAAGAAGCGGTCACTTCGAAAAATATGAATCGGCCAGCGTTCGTGGGGCACATATTGGTTGAGTTGCTCTTGGACGCAACGATCGAAATGAGCAATCCCGGAACTCTCGATCACTATTATGCGACAATCGCTGGCATTTCAGCTCAAGATCTACAAGACTCAGTCAATCATTTAGCAACAAAGCCGACGACACGAGTTCAAACATTCCTGTCACATTACTTGAGCGAGCGATTTTTGTTCGACTATCTCCGCGACGATAGATTACTGGTTCGCATGAACGGCATTCTCAATCGAGTCGCCTTAGACCCATTGCCAACGTCGATTTTACCAACGTTCGCAATTTCGCGTGATCTCGTCTGGAATCGGCGTCAGAGTTTGCTGGATTCCGTGTCGGATAACAGCGCAAAAGTAGTTGAATGAGAGTACTTACGCGGGCGGCAGATTGCAGTATCCCAACCCGAAGCGTAAGCAAGGGACCATTTCGCAGGTCCCGCGCTGACCGGCTGTTGCTTTAATGGATTGCGATACGGGGTATTCGAAAGTGGCATGGGCGTCTCGCCTCATCTTTACCCACATTTCAGGGCACGCTAAACTCGAAATACCAAGGGATTTGCGTGATCTCCGTGCGTTTTCTCCCCCTCTCCCCGCTTCGGGGAGAGGGGGCGGGGGGTGAGGGGCAGAGCCCTGACTTGGTAGACTCAGGTTCAGCGGTTTGTTCACGCTTCTGAAACGAGGCTAGACATTGAATTCACGATCAAAATCCAAATCAAAACGCAGTGTAATCCCCTCACCCCCAGCCCCTCTCCCCGAGTACAGGGCGAGGGGAGCAAGATCAAAAGATGTGCGTAAAGATGAGGCGTCTCGCCCATGGATTCACGAGCGAGCCCGCTCGTGCCACGCAATGGTAACCCGAAGCGTAAGCAAGGGACCATTTCGCAGGTCCCTCACTTACGTATCGGGTTATGATTGGTAGTTTGCCGATTGTTCCAGAGCATCTCTGTTGCAGGCGCTCGACTTAGGCTAGGCTAAGCTAAGCTAAAACAGTCCAGCTTTTCCTTCCATTTTTGAGTCTTCCAATGATTCATCGGCGCAAATTTGTCGGCTTAGCCGCAGCGGCAACCCCATTTGCTTGGTCACCAGCACTTGCCTTGCAAAATTCGGCAACCACGATTGGGTTTGGTTTCAGCCTGTACGGCATGAAGAGTCTCAAGCCAGTTGATGCACTGCGGCATTGCGCCGAAGTGGGTTACGACTGTGTTGAGTTGCCGACAATGCCGGATTGGCCTGGAGCACCGTCCGACTTCGGAGCGGAGGATCGAAAGCGATTTCGCGATGGGCTAGTCGAGTACAAGATCCGGCTTTCGGCGCTGATGGAAAACATCGTGCTGCTCGCGGAGCCAGCGATCCATGACAAGAATCTCGTTCGACTGCGTGAAGCAGCCGAGCTTGGACATGAACTCAACCCAAATGCACCAACCATCATCGAAACAGTCATGGGAGGGAAACCAGCCGAATGGTTGGAGGTTCGCAATCGAATGGTCGACCGCTTGGGTGACTGGGCACGCGTTGGCGATCAAACCAAGTCGATCATCGCGATCAAAGCTCATATCAGCGGCGCTGCGCACCTGCCCGAACACCTTCGTTGGTTGCTCGATCAAGTCAAGAGCCCATCGCTAAAAGCGGCTTTCGACTACAGCCATTTCCAACTTCGCGGCTTGGATTTAAAGGACTCTTGGGAGAAACTGGCCTCCGAAACCGTCTTCATTCACGTCAAGGATTCGCTGGGCGATCAACAAAAGTTTCAATTCGTGTTGCCTGGCGAAGGTTCTATCGAGTACGTCCCGTACTTGAAAATGATTCAAGAGTCCCATTACCAAGGCGATGTCGTAGTGGAAGTCAGCGGCCAAATCCACAGCCGCCCCGGCTACGATCCCTTGGCTGCCTGCAAAAAATCCTACGCGATCGCTACCCAGTTTCGCCAAGCCAACGTAACACGGCGTTGATCGTGCTGCGTGGATTTTGGAGAGCGCGAGTCCACGCTGGGGGAATGACACGGAGTTGGGTTCCCGCCTGCGCGGGAATGACGCGGAGTTGGGTTCCCGCCTGCGCGGGAAGCCCGCCATTTTAGACAACCTATTTCGGGGCAGTCGTATGGGCGAGCCGATTTTTTTGACTCGGATCGAGCAGCCCGACTCGATTCCATGGAGCGATCGAGCTTTGTATCTTCTCAACCAATTGCTTTGAACCCATGTCGTTTTCCGAAACCGTTTTGAACATGGACTCTGCTCGTGATCGCAACGAACTGTCTTTAGCGAGCATATAGCCACGTGGCCAATGGATTGGGTCAAGTGCAACATCTTGTTCAAACCCAATCGCGCTTACAAAATAATAACTTGCCAACGCTGCGAAGTTCTTAAAGCTGGGCAGCCCCTGATAGCAAAGTGCTACGAATGTATCGATCCATGAGAGCTCTTCGTGGACATCCTCGGCATACGCATTCAAAAGGTTGAGGGTGCTTCGTTCATCGCCGCCGAAGGCCTCCGCAATTCTCGCCACACCGCTGAGCGAGTGTGCAATGCCACTGCTGTGCAATGGATCGACAAAACCATATGCATTGGGCAAGCTTAACCAACCTTTGCCGATCGCGGAATTGCTACACCGGCTTAGCCGACGCATAAACCCCAGGCCACTTTCTGGCGCCACAATCTCGCTTGAACGCAGCATTCGTTCGATACTTGGATAGCGAGCTACGAGCGCTTGCCAATGGGCGGAACGTTCTTCCGTCTTCAACGTTGTGGGCCAAGATGCTTCCGGTAACACGAAGCCAAGACTAGTGATTCCATTGCAAAATCGCAGTGCCCACAACCATCCATTTTCAAAAACATGATGCTGTGCGGAATCATCGCCGCAAAAGAGGTTTTGCAAGTCTTCATGATACGAGGGCGTCTGGATAGCGAAATCCTCGACGCCACGGAAATGCCCAAAGATGGCTCCGGTCCGCGTCCGCATCCAATCGGAATTCGATTGCACACCTGTCCAAGCTCGCAACCTTTGCGAGCCACCTGTTGCATCAATTAACCACCGAAATTGAATTTGTGTTTCTTGATTGTCCCCGCTCGCAAGCGTGCATTGCCACTTGCTCGCAACGGGATCAAACGTCGCGTTTCGAATCGAAGTCCGTTCAAGGCCTGTGGTCCCCGAGTTGACCGCTCGTTGAAATAGCCAGTGGTCGACGTCGCTCCGAAGCCAATGCGTATCGCTTCGGGCGTCATCGCTGGATGCCGCGACAAGCAGAGAGTTCGAATGCAACTCATCATCGGTGAACGAGTTTCCTTGGGACTGCGAATAGTACGCGAATCCGCGTTTTTTGCCGCAAACCAAATCGGGATAGTGCCTCTGCCATTGTCCGAAACTTGCTAAAGGCGCCAATTCCGAAAGCCCCCAACGTTCGGCCAGATGCCGAATGAGAAAATCGGCCGTCGGGGTCGAGGATTCGCCAATTGTGAACCTCGGGTGAGCCGACTGGTCGATGAGCAACGTCTCTTTTCCCTGCTTTTGAAGGATCCAAGCAAGCAAACTGCCGGAAAATCCCGATCCAACCACGAGTGCAAAGTACTTTGGCTTCATTGTTATCCTTGCCATCAAAACATTCTCAAAAATCTGTTGGACTGCTATCGAACTATAGCCGAGGTTAGCGTTAAACTAAGGGGGTGAAAGGATTTGCTTGTGTTGAGAGAAGATTTTGTGACGCACTTTTTATGACACCACCTTCAGTTGTTTCGACTTTTGTTCGGCGCACGGAACCTGCGATTTCCTGGCAAGCTCGCGAACGGTTGCTGCTTGCACCCTACGCCATGTTTTCAAGCCAATCGTTGGGACGCGTCGTTCCCGAGGATCCGCATCCTTACCGAGGCCCGTTTCAACGCGACCGCGATCGCGTTTTGCACAGCGCAGCTTTTCGCAGGTTGAGCGGGAAAATGCAAGTCTTTACCGGTGATATGGGAGACTATCACCGAACAAGACTCACGCACACCAACGAAGTCGCTTCGTTGGCGCGAACCATCGGTCGCACACTTCGCTTGAACGAGGACTTGATCGAAGCGATGGCGTTGCTTCATGACATAGGCCACCCCCCCTTCGGTCATTGTGGCGAAGACGCGCTCGAGTCATCCGCGAAAGATTTTGGCGGCTTTTCACATAATGCATTTGCGCTCGAGCTTGCAACTCGAATCGAGCAACGCCACACCTCCTATCCCGGCTTGAACTTAACGGCCGAAGTGTTGTCGGGGCAGGAGTTTCGATCTCATAAGGAGACTGGAACCGTGCAAATGCTTGAGATCCAGGTGGTAGACGCCGCCGACAGCATCGCGTACGACGCGCACGACTTGGATGATGCGTTGAAGCTTGGCTTGCTGAGTTGGCAACAGCTGCATGGACTCGGATTGGTGCAACGAGCGATGCAGGTCGCCCCGATCGAGCAAAGCAACGCAATGAATCGTAGGCAAATGCTGGTCCACACCTTGCTCGACATTCAAATGGGTGACTTCCTGCAACACTCGATGGGGCTGTTGGCCGATGCGACGCAGCTAGATAGCAAAGGCGTCCAAGAAGTTGGCCTTCAACTTCAAATGTCGCATACTATGCAGTCGGACAAAGAGGAACTAGAAAATTTCCTGTTCGAACACGTCTATCGTCATCCGAGGTTGGTGGAGGTTCGGCAGCGAGCGGCAACTCGGATAAACCAGCTTTTCCGATTGCTGAAATCCTATCCGCAACGGTTGCCCGAACGCTTTCGGAAATGGGCTTTGGAGTGGGGCGTGGAACATACGGTCATTGTCTACTTGGCAGGCATGACAGATCGATTCTGCGATGAACAATACATTTCGCTCGTTGAGCTTGGCCGCGAATCAGCCCAAGATTGGAGCTAGACACGCGGTAGTTAGACAACCAATTCCCAAGATTTACAAACGCTGAACGAACTTCGATCACTATGCAAACCAAAAACATGTCCCAGACAACACGATTTCCACGACTTGGCTCTTCTCAAGCTAAGTTTTTGGCCTCTTTTTTTTCGCTCGCGTTTGGGATTGTTAATTCCGGTGCAGCCTGGGCACAACGCCCCACCGCTCCAAAACTTTTTCCACAAAAGACCCTTTTGTACGCTCGGATCGATGATACGAGGGAGCTGAAAAACAAGCTTTCACAGACTTCGATGGGACGCCTTAGTGACGATCCGCAGCTTAAGCCGATCTTGAGCAGCTTTTATTCCACGTTCAGCTCGCTCGTCCAAGGAATGCAGAATGTGATCGGCGTGAATTTGGACGAGTTGTTGTCCATCCCCAACGGCGAACTCGCGCTTGCGGTTGTACCGTCCAAAACAAGACCCGTCGTTTGCGGAATGATCGAGGCTGGTGACGAATTGCCCGCAGTTCAGCTCATGATTGGAAGGTTAGAGGAACGGCTCTCATCGCAGGGCATGCAGAAAAAGACCAAAGAAGTTGGGAAAATCACGGTTTCGCAGTATGGAGTCGACTCGCCGAATCGGCAATTTGGATTCTTCTCGGACTCGGGAGTTTTGGTCTTTGCCAGCAACGCCGAGTACGCTGAGTCATTGGCGCAAATTTGGCAAGGGAGCGGGATAGACCACAAACCACTTGCGGACAATCGAGATTTTACGACGATCCTGAGTCGATGCGTGGGTACCGCTGGCGAACGTCCACAAGCGTCGTTCTATGCAAACCCGATTGGCCTCTATCGCGAGATCACAAAGGAAAACGCAGCGACCATCGGCGTGCTAGTCGCTCTGAAAACACTTGGCGTCGACGGTATCAAGGGAGTGGGCGGAAGCGCCATTCTTGCTCCGAACGATTTTGACTCGATTGTTCATGCACATTTACTGCTCGACACCAATCGACAAGGTGCGCTTCGTGCCGTTCGCCCCAAGAGCGGACCGACTGAACCTGAGTCATGGGTAGGCGATCAAGTTTTGGGTTATGGAACAATTAATTGGGACTTTAGCAAAACAGTTAAAGCGATTGCAGAAATTGTGGACACATTTGGCGGTGAAAGTTTCTTTGAAAACAACGTCATGGCAAACGGTAGTCGACAGACTGGTGTAGACCTTAGAAAAGACGTGCTGGAGATGCTGGATGGCCGCATTTCGCTTGCTCAAATGATCTTGCCTCCGAAACGTATCAATAGTCAAAGCAATCTTTTTGGAGTCCATCTCAAAGATCTACAACGCGTCAAGACTGAGGTTTTGCCAAAATTTTTCGACAGGCTAAAGTCGAATGATGCAAGATGGTCGTCCAAATTGGTTGGTGATTCGACGGTTTATTGGCTGGAGTTCAAAAACGAAAATCCCAATATTCGCGCTCCTCAACCAGCCTTCGGAATCGTGGGCAAGGAACTGTTGTTTAGCGACTCGTTCGACACGCTGAAACATGCCATTGATGTCGAATCCAGCGGCGACGATCTACTGAACGATGCGATTGAATACAAGTTGGTTCGCGACCGAATCAAGGCGCAGCTCAAAGACAAGGAGAGTTCGATCATGTTTTATCAGCGCCCCGAAGAATCGTTAAGGCTGTTCTATGATTTGGCAAACGATCGAGCGAATATCGATAAACTCGAGCAGATTTCGGCCAACAATCCCTTCTTTACTGCGTTGGTAACCGCTCTCAAGAGTCGAGACTTACCTCCGTTTGAGGTCATTTCCAAATACATGGCGCCATCGGGTTCGTTTGTCGTGGAAGAAGAAGACGGACTTCACTACACCGCGTTCAACATGCGCCGGGAATAATCGGAAAGCCTTCGCCGTCATGATGAGCCCCACGAAGAAAGTCACTTCCATTGATCAAAATGTCGCGGTCGATTTCACCTTCAAATTGATGGCACTTGCTCTCCAACATACTTCACACATGTTGGCCCTCGACGTGGAAGCTTTTGTCGAACCAAGCCTCGATGAATTGCTCGATGAACTTGAGCAATCGCATGGGCTTTCGACAGGCCGAGGCGAGTCTATCGCTCGACTGCGTTCGCTCCTTCAGCAATTCCATCGTGGTAGAGTCTTCGTACGCGAGGCCAACTCACTTGCTCTGGATAGGACCGCAAACCGACGTTTATTGCATGCGATCCATTCGGCGATTGCGACCCTTTGCTCGCGAGAGCGATTTGGGCAAGCCGTCGAAAGCACAAGTCAACGGGCGATTTACCAATTCGCTTACGGCCTATCTCACGAAATCAACAATCCACTGGCCAATATTTCGGCGCGCGCCCAGCAACTGATTCCGAATGTTGCTTCCGAAGCGGATCGAAGATCGCTAGCGACCATCGTCGACCAAACCATGCGCGCTCATGAAATGCTTTCCGAAATGATGCGTGTTGTTCAACCGCGCCCTGTTTCGCTCCGCAAGGATGATGTGGTTGCTATTGTTCGCGAGGCAGTTGAGGCTCAAAACGCGGATTGGAAGCATACGAAGGTTCAAGTGGAGTTCCGGTTGTCGCCAAAGCCACTTTACGGTGAAGTCGAGCGCGCATCGCTTTCAGAGGCCATATCAAGTATCGTTCAAAATGCGATGCAGGTTTGCCGACCTAACGATTGTATCGAAATCATTTGCCAGGAGGTCGGAGGCAACCATCCAGAGTTTGGCCCAAGTTTTTCGAGCGGTTTGCAAGAGACGCCTTTGGATTTAACCAATCGGATACGCATTGCGATTCGCGACACTGGGCCTGGACTATCCGCAGAAACTGCCGTTCGAGCTTGGGATCTTTATTTTAGTGGTCGCGAGCATGGCCGTGGGCTTGGAATCTCTCTTGCAAATGTACGTCGAATTTTAGATGCTCATTGCGGTATGGTATGGTTAAGCTCCGCTCCCAACGCTGGGTGCACTATTGAGATTCGCCTGCCTGCAAGCCCGGCCCCATCCGTTGCCCGTAGAACACTTTCGATTTAGCTGGCAATGGCGTCAAGCAATCACCTTGGAAGAAATTTTCAAACTGCGGAATGCATTCAAACTCAATCGCAAACTCAAAATTGCGTCTAGCCGAACGGCAGTTTTGTTACTACCGGCCACGTTGCAACCGTGGGATGGTAGGTTTCCGCCTGCTTCTCGCTTGGATCATAGGTTGGAACTTTCTAATACTCGCTTCGATATCCGGTTGCGCAAGGGACACATATCGATATGGCAATTCGCGAAAAGATTCGTTGAAACGTTTACCTAACACCTCGAATGTCATCGTGATTGGGGGCGATCATCCGAACATCGATGCGATGGAACGAACGGTTCAATATCCGGGAAAGGTATTTGAAAAATGGTTTCCGTCCAAGGACCCGGAGAAGCAAGTAGCAAGGGATGTGCGGCAAATGAAAGTCGTTCAATCCGCGTCGGACTATCTTGACGATAATGGACTGATGGGTGTCAACATCGACATCCGCGAATACAACCCAAAAGTTCAGTGGAGTCGGTTGAAGAGCAACACGCGAATTGCTCCTTTCTGGAAATACACTGGTGGAACCCTATCTCTTTTGGGCTATAGTCTCCTACCCGGTCGAGCCATTGGCTTTGACCATTACAATAGCTTCACCAATACGCTTTCGATTAATTCCTTGTCACCACCTAGCGCCGTTTTTCAAGCGGGGTACGTAAAGAAGATCTACGATCAACGTTATCCGGGGACTTACATCGCGATGAATTGGCTACCGATTGCGCCACTCTTTCGCGATGCATCCGTTTCGAGCGATGTTTTGAGTTACGCAAGAGCTAGGCAAGACTGGAAACTTGAGAAAGATCTATACCCGCAGGTTTATGGTCGGCTTGGCGGAGAATTCGTATCCAGCGTTGCTTCCGTGATTCCTGGCGGGACTATTATTTTGCCTTACTACGCAAAGCCATTGCTAACCAGGGCGGGCAGCGTTGCCGGAGCGGCGACCGGGAAAGCCATTGCCGACAATCGAGAGAAGCTGATAACTCCTCAAATCCAACGGTAAATCCAACGATAGTTGAGCTGGCGAAACGCGGACGGATAGCCGTTGGGCGATAGCCCCGGTTCTCGACGAATGTCGAGCAATTGGGAAACCGGGGCTATCGCCCAACGGCTAATTGGGTTGAAAAACTTATGCGGATGTGCTTAGCCACAACTGCCATCTACAACTCAAGCTTGGCCGGTCTACCAAAATGAGCCAGAACTCCTTGTGCGGCCATTGCTCCCGATCGAAGCGATCCTTCCATCGTGGCTGGCCAGCCTGTTTGTGTCCAATCGCCAGCAAGCCAGATCCGTTCGCTCGCCAAAGCATCGCTTGCCAATCGACTTGATTCATGTCCAACGGATACGGAAAACACTGAGTTAGGATCGGTAACCACTCTTCCTCGAAGCATCGTCGCGACGGCGGATTCTGGTAAGATCTCGGCAAGGTCCTGCTTGACGGCTTTTAGAATGGCGTCGCTATCACCCCGGGGCAAATCGCGAGAACCGCTAATGACGATCTGATAGTAGTGTTCTGCTGTGTGTGGATTCGTTGATTCCGCTTCGGATCGTGGGGCTGGAAAGATCCATTGGCAAAGTCGATCGATCAAAATCGCATGCGGTTGTTTTAGCCAAGGCCGATCCCACCACGTATGTATCCCTGTGATCGGAGAGGCCTGCAATTCACTCGCAGGAGCAACGGTCGTAGCCGTCGAATCCGGCGAGATTTCAAGAATCTTGTCCCATGGTACGGCGCAAACGATCGCGTGAAATGATTTCCTAGCTGTTTGATCCGCGTCCGCGTCGCTCCCCTGCATGGATAATTTGTGACTACCGTCGTTGTTGCGATCGATCTTTTTGACTGTCTGACCACGCAAGGTTGATACGCCCCAATCGCTGAGACGCGTCGCCACACAGCCTTCCAATAATTCCGACAGGGAACGGTTTGGCATCAACAAATGAAAGGCGGTTCGATTCGCAGCGAAGCCATCGACGAGGACTTTATGAGTTGCGCCGAGTGTGACGCGATCGACTTGCTCACCCAACGCGCTGACCAGAATTGTCGCCCAAAAGTTCTTAATGCATTGATCGTTTTGTCCGTTTTCTCGCAACCAATCAATCGCGAGTTTCGACGCTAGAGTTTCATTGATCTTGAGTCGCAACAATCGCAACAGCCCCGAGCCGACTCGAATTCTGTCACCCCAACTCAGTTGTGGCCACCGAAGAAGAAGACCGCACAAGTGCAGTGGAGCAGGCAGCGGCCAAGCCCCCACTCGAATCTTCTTGCCTTGCGCCGAAACAAAGTGGAGCTCACCCTGTTCCGTCCAGTACGGTTGCTGGTCCGTATCGTCGATCCATTGCCGGAGCGTCGTGCAACAAACCATTCCCACGTGCTGACAATAATCGACAGACTGCCCCGAAATGGCGTCCGTAAACGAACCCACGCGGCCGCCGATCCGTTGTTTCGATTCAATCAATGTAACGCGGCAACCGTGTCTGGCTAAGTGCATCGCGGCGTTTATGCCGGCAAGTCCCGCACCAATGACGGCAACGTGTGGGCTATCCATTGGCCAGTCTTGATCCCATTGCAGATGCTCCCGTTTCGATACCGCAGGTCGCATGGCGAAAACGTGTTGAAAGCACGGAGTAAATGCATGCTGACCAGCCAGTACGAGTTTGTCGAACCTGGAAACTCGGACACGCTTTTGCCATATCCCTTCTGGTTCGACTTCAATGCAATCGAGCAGTTGGCGATACGTGTGCCACATCAGCGAGAACATTCGCTGCCCGTCTAGCGAAATGTCGGATGCGACTTGCCACCCGCTTTCGTAGTAGGCCTTGGCTCGTTCGATTTGCAATCGAATCAACCCTCGCCAATCACCGAGTTCATTGAGTGCAAAGATCGATGGTTGCGGCTTCATTTGGAGCCAGCGTTCGGGATCGATGTCGAATCGTTCCAGTTCACTCAATGGCAAATAGATTCTGCCGCGCCCCGCGTCTTCGACAACATCGCGAAGAATATTGGTCAACTGAAAGGCAACGCCACAATCAAGTGCCGCTCGCAACGTTCGAGGATTTGGCGGCTCCCCGATCGACTTGGCCCAAATGGAAAGGCATGCAACGCCGACGCTTGAGGCAACGCGATGGCAATACGACTTCGATTGTTCCCATTCGTCAAAGCGAATTTCTCCCACAACATCCATATTCACGCCACGGACTATGTCATGCAAAGAGTTGAGTGGAATGGAAAAGCGAATGACAGAGTCCGCGAGTGCCAATCGGATGGTCTTTAGGCACAAGGGTGTGTTGAGTTTTACCGGATCGCATGGTTCGAGTAACTGGTCGATCCATTCATGCCATGCAGCCGAGGACCAAGCAGAACCACCGTCACATGAAACATCATCGGTAGCGTCATCAGCCAATCTTGCAAAGGCATACAAAGCCGTCATTGCATCGCGGCGAGTTCGCCCCAAAAGCGCGAAGGATCGAAAGAAATTGGACCCACTATTTCGGGCAATAGACGCGCAGACACAATAGGATTCAAAAAGTGCCGTCATACGATGATTGGCCCATCCAAATTTCTAAATCCAGTCAATTCTAACGACCTCGGTCGAAGTATGGCTTGCAGCAATAAACGGACTTTCTGTTTTCGGGTAACTTCGATCGGTTGTGTCCACACGTCGCAGCCGACTTTGGAGATATTATCAAGTACAGTCAAACCGCCTCTTGCAAACAACTGAATGTCCCGAGCAAGCCACCGAGGGACGTGCTTCACTAACGGCAATCCGTCCATCAGATGTGATTGGGCTGTCCGCACCCAATCCTGTATCGCCCGAACCAAATTGCAAGATGCGTTTCCAGCAAGAATCTCGTTCTCCGTGATTGGATATTGAGTCCATCGCTCGTCGGGCAGGTAAATCCTGCCTCGCAACGCATCCTGACGAATGTCCTGGCAGAAGTTCGCGATCTGCAAGCCTGTGCAGATTTGATCGCTCAACTTTTTGGCTTGGTCGGATTCCACTTTTCCAAGCTGCAGCACAATACGGCCAACCGGGTTGGCACTCCCTCGACAATACCCCAAAAGATCTTCATCCGTGGGATAGCGAGTTGTGTGTTGGTCTTGTACGAACGCTTCAAGCAAGTCTTGGAACGGCTCTATCCGCAACCCATGAATTCGAATGGATTCCTGCAATGCTTGAAAAACGGGATGGTAAGCCTTTCCATTGAAACACTCCTGCAATTGATTCTGCCACCAGCCAAGGTGCCTAAGAGAATTCGCAGAATCCCCTAGTTCGTCCGCCAAATCATCCGACCAGCGACAAAACGCATACACATTAAAAAAATCCTGGCGAATTCCGCGTGGAACTAGCAAGCTAGCAACGGAAAAGTTCTCGTAATGTCGAACCGCAAGAGTTTTGCAATATTTTTTGGATTGTGCGAGGTTGAAAGGCGGGTATTTGGCATCCGGGCCGAATCGCTTGAGATCCTCAAAAACAAGACAATTGCCTGCGCGAGTGTGAGGAACGGATTTCTGAATGGCTTCGCGGGGGGATGACATGGTGATATCATACCGTAAAATCAGCTCGTGAAATCAGTCCAGAAACTCTCAAAACGAAGTTTGCTCCTTGCTCAAATGCCTCTCATCGTGAGGCTCGTAATTGTAGTATCGACTTATGAAAATAATTCTTGCAGCTCCACGCGGTTTTTGTGCGGGTGTCAATATGGCCGTCCAAAGCCTTGAATTGGCCCTACAGCACTTTGGTCCGCCAATCTACGTTTACCATGAGATTGTGCACAATCAGCATGTGGTTCAAACCTTTGAAGCGAAAGGGGCTGTGTTTGTCAATTCGTTAGAAGAGATCCCAAGCGATTCGACGGTTCTTTTTTCTGCGCATGGTGTTTCGCCTGAAATTCGGCGGGTAGCTCAAGACCGAAGATTGAATGCCATCGATGCTACTTGCCCACTTGTGACCAAAGTTCATTTGGAGGCGATCAAATTCGCAAAGGAGCACTACACAATCGTGCTGATCGGACACGAAGGGCACGATGAAGTTATCGGTACGATGGGCGAAGCTCCGGAAGCCATAGTGCTGGTTGAAACAGTGGAGGACGTGGATGCACTTCAGTTTTCAGTGGAAACAAAACTGGCCTATTTGACGCAAACGACGCTCAGCGTTGATGATGCATACCGAATCATACAACGGCTTAGGAAACGCTTCCCTTGGATTATCGGGCCGCAAAAAGAGGACATCTGCTATGCAACTCAGAATCGACAAGAAGCGGTCCGATTGCTTTGCCAACAAGCCGACGCGGTGATCGTTCTTGGCAGTCAGAACAGCAGTAACTCGCAGCGACTTCGCGAGTTGGCAGAGGAGTTCGATCGGCCCGCCTATCTCGTTGATGGTCCTGATGATCTCAAAGAAGCCGATTTTCAAAACTGTGGTACCATTCTGATCACTGCGGGTGCCAGCGCTCCGGAACTCGTGGTTCAAAACACGCTCCAGTGGCTCAAAGATCGTTTTAACGCGACTGTCGAAGAGCAGGAAGTACGCAAGGAAGAAGTCTATTTCCCGTTGCCCAGAGTCTTGCGGCAGATCGCCACGAAATCATGAGTGACAACTGCAATGAGTCTGATGTCGACCGTGATAGCGAAAGCGTGGAAAGCGACGCTAGGGGTTTGGACGAGATCGCGGCCATGCAGCCATTGCTAAGAAATTCTGTTTGCCTCAGTTGTGCTGACCATCGAACGATCGTTTCCGGCAAGGGATCGGTATTCATGCTCTGTCAGTCCAAAACGACACCCAAGCAATGGCCCAAGTATCCGCCGCAGCCGGTGCGGCAATGCGGTTACTTCCGCTAGAAAGATGCATCCGAGGTTTGGCGAAAAGCAGTTCGCTTCGCTCTTTAGCCCCAGAGCCATTTGTCTAATTCCTCGCTGGGTATCGGACAATCTTCGGCGAGCAAGGTTCTCAAGCTTGCCTCGAAAGGTACAATGGATTGTTGAGAAAATCAAGAACGACACAGGATTCTAAACTCCAATGCCATCGCCATTTCCAGGAATGGACCCATTCATCGAAAGTCAAAAGTGGGAAGACTTTCACACTCGCTTCATGTCAGCGTTAGGGGACGCGTTGGTTCCGGTCGTTCGCCCTAAGTATGTAGTAGATGTCGAGCGACGTATTTACTTGGAGCGAGTCGATGCGACGGCTCCGGTGAAATCACTGGTGGCGGATGCAGCCATCTATAACCGCGTTGACAGTCATTCTACTGAAATGGCAAATGACGCCGTTGCTTTGCTTGCACAACCTTCTATCAAGCCCAAAGTTTGCACGATTCCATATTTTGAGGAACATCGCGAAACGTTTGTTACGATTCGCCGTGGCTCGCCAAGCGAAGTTGTAACCGTGATCGAGTTGTTGTCGCCGACTAGCAAACGCAAAGGGACCGATGGCCGGGAACAGTACTTGCAAAAGATCCAGGCGCTGCTTCAGACGAAAGCCAGCCTAGTAGAAATCGATTTGCTGCGAGGTGGCGAGCGTACGAGCGTGTCCAATCCGCCAGAAGGTGACTATTTCGCGTTGGTGAGTAAACCGAAGCCACGTCCGCTCGTGGATGTTTATGGTTGGGCAATGTCAGATCCGCTTCCGCGGATCCTGATACCACTTTCGATCGAGGATCCCGATGTGGCGCTCGACCTGCAAATGGTATTTACACTGGTGTACGACCGAGCTGGTTACGACTATTCCTTGAACTATCAGCAAAAGATTGAGCCACCGTGTTCAGTATCGGAACTGGGAATAGTCCAACAATTGCTGGAAAAAAAAGTGTGAAGACAGCCGTAGCGGACAACTCATTCCGTCCACTGACGCGAGGTCAGTGGGGCGGAAGAAATCGTTAGCAAGCATGCTCAGCAATCTCTTAGAATTGGACTTGATACTTATCCGTCATTTCTCGACGAATCGCGCGTTCCATCTCTTCGATTTGGGCGATGACTTCTCGGTACGAGGAGTAGGATTGTCCCCTCGCCGCTGCTAGATATTGGTAGGGCGAATTAGCGTCATAGTAGTACCCATTGTAGGCGTTGCCATAAACACTGACACCCGAGTTGACGATCGCATTCGTGCCTCCCGCGATGTTGGTCTGCTGAATGTTCACCATGTTGCCTCTCAATGCTTGAGATACTTTGGTGGAATAATCGACTAAAGCCGGATCCACGTTGAGAGTTGGTAGATCGTCGAGCCTTTTGGCCATCCTTCCATTCCATTGGGCTCGATCTCCGGAATTGGTTGATGAATAGTCCTTGACTCGACTAATAACGCTTGCGGTCTTATCAAAGTAAGTCTTGGCAACTGCTACTGCCTTCGCCTCCTCAGACTTGTTTGCGGACGACGAATCATTCGATGACGAAACCTGATCGACTTGGCCGTGCACGGTGAAGATGCCGAGCAAATCGTCCAATGTCCCTGGCGCTATTTTACCGCGAAAGGATAGCGTGTTTCCGTCGATGGATGGGGTCCAAGTGGATGCCTCTGGGATCGCCGAATGATTTCGAGCGAGGACCTCAACAAAGAACTCTTTAGCAACCGGCAATAGCCCCGACGGTGATGTACCGAAATCCAAACTGATAATCGACTCTTCAAGGTTTTTCTTGCTTACAATGACTCGGATCCCCTTAATTGTCGACAGCGTAGCTGCGATTGCATTCTTGTCAGCATTCTTCAATGACTCAAGGGCTGCGATGCGTTGTTTGATGGTGATCGGAGACCAAACGTCTTCTAGGTCAATTGCAAGTAGGACGGAAATGAACTTGGTCCCTTGCGCTGCTTGTTTCTGCAGGTAGCTAACGCCTCCTCCCGACGTTTCTTTATTTAGCCACCTGCTTGCAAGTTTTCGATCCGAAGGCCGAACCAACCCAAGCACTCCACCGGGCATGGGAACCAAGTAGGATTTTCTTGGAGACCAAACAACTGTCTTGCCAGCAATAGTATCGACATATCCTCCAACCGACGTTGCGAGAAGACTGGCGTCGGGTATGCCGCTAACGGTAGCGTATCCAACTTCCCAATTTGGCTCGAGAGTCTTAAAGTCCAACTCAGAAGCGATTCGGACTTCACCTAACTTGTCCGGCAACGCGGTAAATAACGGTGTGCCTGTCACGAACTTCCGCACTAACGGAGTGTCCATATAGAGCAAAGCGTTGGGGCGGTCCGGACTCGATGCCAGAACATCTGCCAAGGTAGGCTCTTGAGAATTGGTCCGAAGCGAAAGCGAAAGTGTGCAAGCGACCAAAAGGAGGAATTGGATGGAACGGACTAGGTAGATCATTGCGGAAAACTCATTTCGTATTCGGTGAGGTTCTGACGAGGATGGCTCAGGTGCGAGGACAACATCTTATTCTAAACCAAATTCTTACGGAGTTTGGATGGTAAGCATCGGAAAATTGCAGACAAACCAAAAACCACTTAAGCGAGCTGCCGTCAGAATCGTACCAAGCCAGGGTCGCATGCCCAATCTATCCGCTCGATCCGATCATCGATAGAACGGTTGCCAAGTGAGCCAACTTGGACCATATTTGGGTGCCGGCTTGCCAACTTCGATTGCCCCTAAGTCAGGGGCTCCTCCCGCGTATCCATCATTCACAGTTGGAATTACCACCCCCGCATCGACAGCTTGGCTGCCAGCTTTGAGCCGAAAATTCAAATCCATAGCGTGGTAAACGGCATGGCGATCGGCTGGATTGGGTGGACTCATTTTCTCAAAGATATCGAAATCGACTTCGATACCGTGTTTTTCTTGTCCTGTGGCGTGCGAAAGATCGGCTAGCCTTTCAAAACCGCGCCAATCGCCGGGTTGAGGCTCGTAGATTCGCTGCCCAGCTTTAGGGCTGAGCCATTTGTACTGAGTTTCGACCCCCTTGTTGGGACGAAAGCCGTTGTAGTCGGAACTGAACGCTTCCGTTGCGTTGGCCCACGTCATGATGCCGCGGCCTGGCGTTTTGCGACCTAAGAATAGATTGTTGCGAAAGTGCACATTGGATGTCGGGTCCTCGGCCCCTTGTTCACCGATGATGGTATTGTGATAGACGAACAGCCCTGCAGGCTTGCCAGAGAATTTGAAAGCGGAAACACTCGGCACGTGGTAAAGAAGATTTCCAATAAAATAGACCGGCCCACCGAACGCGGGCTGTGCACTGTAGCCGCCGTGTGCTGCATTGACACCGCGATTGTTCATCACGCGTACATTATGCACTGATCCGTCGGTCTCCACGAAATCATCGTTGAGCATATGCATGTCGTTGTTGTAGATGTCGATCGATGATGCCTGTTTTTCAGGATCCGTAGGCGGCGTGCCATAAGTCGAAATGCCAATCCCATCGTGAAAATAAGCGATCGCATTGCGGGCGATGACGTGCCCGGGCCCGTAGACTTTGACCGCGTAGTAACTGGTAAGCAAATGCGATCCGTAGGGACCGGCACTGGCCCAAAGCGGCCCTGTCCAGCCGACCAACCGAAAGCGATCATCGCGGCCCAAAAAAAGATTGTCGGCAATATAGAAATCGCTCGAACCAGCGTATTCGGTCCAGACACCGAATCCGATGTTTTCAAATCGGCAATTTTTGACCGTTAAGCCAATAGCGCCGAGGACCTCCTTCTGACCCGCGAAAATACCGACGTCCGTGTTGCGAATCGTGATGCCATCGAAGATGTGATGCGTGGAAGCCATGAAGTCGAAAAGTCGGTGGTTACCAGCTCCATCGAAGACGACTTCACCATCGCCTGCGGACTTGATCGTAATCGGTTTGTCCACAGTTCCTTTCAAAGTAAGAGACATGGAACCATCAAAAGGGGTCATCATCGGATCGACGTAGTTAAATCGCTCGGACTTGTACAATCCGGCGTGCATGAGAATGGTATCGCCGGGTTGAGCCCTGCGTTCCCAGACGACACTCCAGTCGCCCAAGCCGGAGCCATAGTAAGCTTGCAATAAACTTGTAAAGCTTGGCTCTTCTCGAGGTCCGGTATAGTCGGGTGGGTAGACGTGCAGCTTTCGGCCCGCCTCAAAGGGCTGCGGCTCAGTTCGCGTTCGGACTTTAACGGTATGCGTTGTCTCGCCACTCGCTCCGTCTGGGTCGGTTAGCTGAAATCGACACTCGTATTCTGTCCCCGGCTCAACATTGAGAATGCTGCCAGCAAATCCATCGGGTACCGTGTAGTCGAGATTCTCCCGGCGGCGGTAAACGTTTTCGCCTCCGATTCGTACGAGAGGAAGTGCTTCTCGCCACTGCAAATCGCCCACAGCACGAAACTGGACTGCCACCGATGCATTTCGATTTGCGTCCCCGCGAATGGACCATTCGAAACCAAGATTCAATAACGTCGGATGCTCTACGACAAACCCTTCTGCGAACGTCCTATTTTCCAAGTCTGTAAATACTCCGCAGATAACGCAGTAAAGGAGCGTTTGGATCATGTTATTTTCCCCGTATTCAATGTTTCTTAGGCGAGCGTCAGATTGAAATATCCCCACCCCAAGCGTAAGCAAGGGACAATTTCGCAGGTCCCTCACTTACGTATCGGGTTATGATTTCCCGTATTCGATGTTTCTTTGCGACAAAGCAAATAGAACAATTTCCCCAACGGTGCCAAGCTTCTCATGTAACTTGAACGACGAAACTGCTTGTACTGCAACGATTATGGGACAGACCGTTTTTGAGGCCGATCGATAATGTTACACTATTCGGGCGATTGCTGCCTGAACTGCTATTTTTTCCGGTCATGCTACTGATGAACGCGACTTCAAAACCTTTGACTTCCTTTTTCAGCATTGCTGCTTTGGTTGTTTGTTTTGCTGGAGTTTTGTCGTACTACCTGAATTATGGGACTGTGGCTGGCCAACTCTTTGTGATCGCTATGGCCTTGTTCGCTATGCGAATCCAATGCAGCTCTCACTGGAACTCGTTTGCATTTGCCATATGGCAACTGCCTTGGCAATGAATGTACTGCATAGTTCGCAAGCAGCGTTGGCGGGTGCTGTCTTTGGTCCCTGGATGAATGTTTCGGGTTCGATGCTAGCCTCATGGTGGCGTCGGCGTCCTACGGTTAGTCCTTTGCAAGACTTGCTTTGACGAGCTTACTGTCACTTCGTGCAAAGATACTCTTTTCGGCGAATGCGGGATGCGACCAGCAAACACCTCCCCGCTGTGCAAGCTGAACGGTCGTTGGTTCAAGCAACTTGCAACGATCAAGAATGGTTAGGCCTGTAGGTGAAAGTTTGGCAATCAAAAGTTCGCCGCGCTCGTTGAACATCCAAACTCGGTCTGCTTGCCGAACCATATGAATGGTGGCCCAGCGAGCTTTTGGAACTGCTTTCAAGTCTTCCCATACGCGTGCTCCCGTCATGGCATTCAAACACCGCATCTCACCGTAACTATCCGCCCCGTAAACATAGCCGTTCTCTAGAATATCGGTTCCAATCATGGTGTGCAGCGACTTGGTGTTTTGTTCGTCTTTGCCGACCTCTCGCCAAATCAACTCAGAGGTAAGCGACTTGGCGGGCACACGGATCATCATCGAGCCATCGTAGAACGAGGAAACGAACAGCATCTCGTTGTCGATGATCGGAGTTGAAATGCCGATCGGCATGCGAGATGAAGGGAACGGGTGCGTCCAATAGAGTTTACCCGTTGAGGGATCGAGTCCCGAGAGGCTTTCGCCTGTCCAACATACGAGCACATCTTTATCCGCTTGCCTAATTACAATCGGTGACGAGTACCCTGCCTTGTCATTCAATGCACGCCAGACTTCTTTTCCCGTTTTCTTTTCAAAGGCTACCATGCAAGAGTTCTGGCTACCACCGACTTGCTGTATGACGAGCTCGCCGTAGACGAGTGGTGATGCTGCGATGCCCCAGATGGGCATATTGATACTGTATTCGGTTTCAAGATCATGTTGCCAAATAAGTTCGCCCGAACCCGCATCCAAGCAATGAAAGTTTCCCCGGGAACCGACGGCAAAGGCACGTCCCTGATCGATCGTGACGCTTGCTCGTGGCCCTGCCGCGTAACCGACATTTCCATACGGGGCTTTGTACTCCACTTGCCAAAGCAACGTACCCTTGGCCGAATCGAAACAAAGGATGCGTTCTGTCTCATTGCGATCGGTAACTTGGCGATCCATGACATAAACACGACCATTTGCAACGGTCGGTCCGCAATACCCAGGCCCAATGTCTACGGACCAAGCCAAAGGGTACTGCCCATCAGGCAGGTCGTCGCGAATTCCTTGTTCATTCCAACGACCATCGCGCTGCGACCCACGCCACTGTGGCCAATCATCGGCCTTAGAACCAACGCACGTCAACACCGACGCCAACAGTATTGCCGTCAAGCCCCAAAAGCATCGAATCAACATGAAGAAAGCCCAGTCAAATGTTAATTGAAATAAATGCGAACCATTTCGGTCACCCGAAGGCGAGATCGAACAATCCTCAACATCCGCTACAGTGTCCGCAACCAAGTCACATAGTCAAGCGATTTTGGTTTTTTGCCTGCGGTGCGTATCATGTTGGTTACCTGAGCTCGGTGTAGTGTACCATGCACCGCCAATTGAATCACCGACTCAGACAAGCGGAATTCCAACGGACCACTTCCGAAATCGACTCGAACAATGTCGCCAAGCTTTGATTGTCCAGCTTGCTCAAGCCAAGCACGTTTTGAACTCGTCGTGGAACTCCATAGGCTGGCGAGTTCGTTGATGGTTGTTGTTTTGGGAGTCGATGGAAAGGGAGACCCAGGTGTCTTCCAATTGGCTTGCCAGAAACACTCCGCATCAAGCAAATGCAGGAGTGTTTTTCGAATCGCACCTACTCCCATCCCATGTTCTGTATCTAATTGTTCGTCGCTTAAGTCAGCCACCTGTTCGAACACGCTTTGCATTGCCCAGTCGCCGTACTCGCCGTACCGAATCAACGAATCCAAGTCGGGCGATGAATACGGCTTCGCAACTTCGCCAACCTCCAGGCCCCAGTGCCGACAACCTGCCGCAGCGGGCGATTTTAATAATACTGTTGGTACGGCGATGCAATAGAAGATGTAATCTAGCCCACCCGGGATGGTTAACCCCTGTTTTTTCAAGAAATACAAGGCTTGAGCGCGGTGGTGGATCGCATGGTTGAACACATGAATTGCAAGAGAACCCAAATTGTTTTCATGCGACTTGCCATCCAAACTTTTGTATTTGACGCTCGCACGAAATACGTTCGAGTCCCCTTCGAATAGCGATTTTCGATCCCGGGCGAGCAGCGCAAAGTTCGACTCCAATTCCGATAATGCAGTCGGCATCATGGGCAAGCCTGTGGTCGACTTACCTACCCACCTATCAAACCAAATTTGTTCGGCAGCAGCGATGTGCTGGAGAGTCGCTCGCAATGTCCCCATCCCGAGCGGCAAGCTCGAATCGAGCGCATCGTCCGTTAAGGCACGACACAACCCAAATAACTTGCCCATCGCCCATGCATGGTAGGACTCAAGGTCATGATACAAAGCTAGGTCCATATTGTTTCCAACGAAAGGAGGATGGGCCCGCAACGGTAACTAAATCATGCGGCCTCGCCGAACAATCGCAATCTAGGCAAATCCGCAAGCACTGCGGCTTGGAATGGCTCGCTTGGAATTGTAGCCAAAATCGAAGCGGCACATTCCATATCCGTTCGAACCTTTTTTGTTTGGCAATTCGTCCATCGATTGGCCCCCCAACCCGCTAGAAGCAATTGATCTCCTAAGCGTGAACTGCGAATAGCCAGCTCGATAGCCGCTTCTCGATTTGGCACTATCTGAATCGAGGATGGGTCGTCACACCCGTCAAGCAGTTGCCAAACCGACTTTTGACCTAATTGTGTTGAAAGGCGACTTTGCGTCAATATAACCCGCGAAGCGGACCTTTCGAGTACGCGACCGTAAGCAGCAAGTTGTTCGGCTGTGGCAGCTTCGGGAACCTCTGCAACGCAAGTAACTGGATTGCCGCTTCTGGCCAGTGTATGCAAAGCGACCGCCAATCGATCGGCCTGATCTGCGCTGTCTATGTATACCTCGCAACGAGCGGTGCTTGGTACACGTTGCAACCGGCCCGGGATTTTTTGGAGACGTTCAACTCCCTGTACGATTTCAAACAACTCCAATCCAAATGCATAACCAACGGCAACGGCTCCGAGCATATGTCGAGCGTTATGATCGCCGAGAATGAGGCTGGTCAGCGGCATCACGCAAGAACCAGCCGAAATCATCATCGATTGTTCACCTGGCAGACTACCAATTCGCTTACCGCGCACATCCGCAACGGCATCCAGACCATAACTGATCGCATGGGGCTGATGTCGTTCGATCCAGCGATTTAGCCTTGCATCGTCTGCGTTGTACACAACTAGACCATGTTGTTTGAGTTGGCCGATGATTCGGTGCATCGCATTTTCAATACCTCGAGCTTGCAAGGAATCAATGCGTTGCGATTTTCTGAGGCCTGTGAACAACACGACATCAAACTCAATGCCGCTTGCCGAATGCGATCGAAGCATGTCATCGGTCAATTCGATGATGGCCGCCGGCGATTCGTTTTGCTCGCTTGCAGCCAGCCATTGTGCGAGTTGATGTGCATCCGCGTCGGGATGAGCGCTCAGGCCTGTATTTTTGCTATCGCTTGCGCCTAGTGTGGTGTAATAGGCAACTCGATCGCCGACTCGCTTGAGCATCGATGCAACCATGAGCGAAGCGGTCGTTTTGCCGTGTGTGCCAACGACAGCAATCGTAAGCATCTTTTCACTTGGATTGCCCGCAATCGCTTGACAGATTTGTGCGTAGGCTTCACGCACATCGGGAACGATGCACTGCGGAACACTCGACGGCAGAAATTGCTCGGTGAGAATCCCCTTGGCTCCCAAGTTGATCGCATCAATCGTGTCCCGGGCAGAATCGGATTCGGTATCCAAGCCTGCGGCAAAAACCCAATCACAGGTTGCTTGGTCCGCATTTGCCAAACAGAGTTCGCAGCAGATATCGTCAGCCCCGACGATTTGTGCTGAAGGAAAAACTTGGCGAAGCGATACCGTTTGTAAACGAGAGTTGAAAGACATGCTCATGGCCTCCTTGCCATCCTGACGGTGTGTCTGCTCGATCTTGCGAGCGTTCCAATTGTAAACCGGATTCGAATCATCCTGATTCGAAACTCGACTGGCACATGCTTCACTGGGGAAAGTACGCGACCAGTCGAACTATCTAACAACGTGTCCCAAACCAGGGGGTCCCGTCAAGTCGAAAAAGCAAGAAAATCGTGGCGAACGCTAGCAAATTCGCTTCGTTGTGCGACGCTCCGCGCCGCACGGATCACGACGGCGGAGCTTGGATCACGACGGCGGAGCTTGGATCACGACGGCGGAGCTTGGATCACGACGGGGGAGCTTGGATCACGACGGCGGAGCGTCGCAACTTAGTTCACTATCCTAATCGACCCTATCGATTATTTTGGTGCGGCGTCCTTCAGTTCACCGGAATCGCTAATGACAATCTTGGCCTTAGTCTTTCCGGAGGGGGAACTTCCATAGCTCTCGATTTTCTTGACAAGATCCATGCCTTCAAGAACGCGACCGAAAACAACGTGCTTGCCATCGAGCCAATCGGTCTTCACTGTGGTGATAAAGAACTGAGAACCGTTCGTGTTGGGGCCGGCGTTCGCCATACTCATCAGGCCTGGCGTATCGTGGCGGAATTTAAACGACTCGTCCGCAAATTTTTCGCCGTAGATGCTCTCACCGCCGGTTCCATTGCCATCGGTAAAATCTCCCCCTTGGAGCATGAAGCTAGGAATGACCCGATGAAAGATACTTCCTTTGAAATGCAAGGGCTTTCCTTTTTTTCCGGTTCCTTTTTCACCTGTGCATAGGGCACGGAAATTCTCGACTGTCTTAGGTACGTCCGCTCCAAAGAGCCCGATGACAATTCGACCGGCATCTTTGCCGTCGATGGTGATATTGAAATAAACCTTGTTCGTAACCTTGGCATCGCTTGAGGAATCCGCTCCAAATGCAGCCGAAACCATAGCCAGAAAACAAGGCAAGAAAAATAGACGCATCATTCTTCGATTCCATGACGGAGGGGAGAAAACTATTTGCAGCACACGCATTCATTCCGTCGGATGAAAATTGCGGACATGCGAAACACATTACCAATAAAAATTACCAAAGAAGCGACAAACTGACAACCGCTAGGGTGACTAAGGACTTTTCTTCAGCGATTCAAAAAATGCGTCAGGTTTATCCCACTCCTTGGCTCGTTCGGCAGTCATTCGAGGTTTGGTTCCCTGTCGCTCCTGTAAATTCGTCCCGTTTGCATACATGACCAAGAGAATCGTATCCCCCAGCCCAAACACCTCCGCAGTATGGGGTGCGTCCGTTCCCAGCACTTGATATCGCAGCCCATTTAGGCCCGCTCTCGAAACGGGCGAAACCGATTGAGCCTGGACTTTCCCGCTAGAATTCAGCGCTTGAACATACGACTCAGGAGTGATCGTCCTATTTCCATCCACAGCTCCCGTGGCAATGATGAACTCGGATCTTGTCATGGGATTGACAATCAACTGGCCGCTCAAATTGGCATGAAGGCTGTTCTTTTTCGCGACAATTCCAATCGCATCGGCAGAATAACCGCTCGACAAAATCGTCTGCTTCTGAGTGAACATCCAAAACAGGACACCAACCCCGCCGCAACAAAGCAACAGCACCAGACCTCCAATGCCACCTACAATCCCCAGAATGAGTCCAAGCCGTGAGCCTTGATTCGAGTTCGCAGTTCGCTTCTTTCGGCGAATAGTTGGCGTTGGTGAGACCGATGGAGGCATGTAGGAGGGAGCGGACATGCTCGACGCTGGCGGTGGCAACATGGACGTTAAATCCATGATCGAACCGGCGGTTGCAACGGGCTGCGAGGAAGTAGCCGGCGTTTTTAGAACAGGAGGGCCGACAGCAGGACCTGATCGGTTCGTTTTCGAATCCACTGAGTTCTTTTTCGTTCCGATAGCCGACGGAACCTTTTGAGATTCGTCCCGTTTGGGTACTTCGGCGGACTTAGGAGACTTAGGAGGTGTGTATCGTTCGATGACAAAGACTTCGCTGCAGTCCGTGCACTTGGCCTTCTTCCCTTCCTTGTCTGGCGTCCCTTCGAACAACTTCTTGCACTTGGGACAAGCAAACGGAAACGACTCTAGGGCGTTGTCCATTGCCGAAAGATCATGATCCATCGAAATCGTAAAAACGTGCGCGCAGCTTGGGCAGCAACCTCGCGTTCCATCTAGGTTCGCGTCGCACTGAAGTACATTCTTGCACTTTGGGCAAGGGACATCGATGCGAAGGCCAACTGGATTCGGCACCAGGACCCGTTCCTTGCAACCTGGACAATTGCAGTGTTTTCCTTGGCTGCCATCCGGCACTCTCAATAATCGTGAGCACCGATCGCAATGAAATTCAATAGGCATAATGACCGTCGACGCGTGGACCAGAAAGCGTTCAGCATAAATGCCGCGACGGCGGATTGCTAGTACTTCAGCAAACTCTCGATGCGGTAGGGTGCCAAACGCAAACGACCGTTCAGCCCCACTAATTCAATGCAAAATAAACAGCCAGCGATCTCGACATCAATGTTCGAAAGCAATTTGCAGCAGGCTTCGACAGTCCCGCCCGTTGCGAGCAAATCGTCGACGACCAGCACTCGCTGCCCCGCCAAAACCGCATCCTTATGCATTTCTAACGTGTCGCTGCCATACTCCAAATCATAACTGAACGAGTGTTTGTCGTGGGGCAATTTACCGGGTTTCCGAACCGGTACAAAGGCCGCTCCAAGTTCCAGTGCTAAGGGTGCGGCGAAGATAAAACCCCTCGCTTCCGCCGCGACGAGGCAATCGATTTTTTGGCCCCTAAAAGGATCCGCCATCCGTGCGATCGATTCCCGAAAAGCCTCTACATTTCCAAGCAGTGGCGTAATGTCCTTGAACAAAATACCAGCTTTGGGGAAATCAGGAATGTCGCGAATGAATTGCGTTAAGTCCAGCGAAGAGTTGCGTTGCATCGAGGTTTTTTAACTCAGAGTTCAGTTAATGGAAAGTATTTTCTATTAGTACTTTGTCAATGCAAAGAATTAGGGTTCAAAAAATTAGCCGTTGGGCGCTAGCCCCGGTTGTTGTCGCAAGAACCGTGGCTATCGCCAATCGGCTAATCCTAAAACTAGATTAGAATAAAGCACCAGAACGATTTGCGGGATTGTAACACCAATCATGCAGCAGTTCTAGGAAGTGACCTTTCTCGAACGATCTCTGACTCCAAATCGCCAACCGCAAGTTGCATTTGCTCTAAAACGGCCTCCACCACCTGCGGATAGGTAATTCCATGCATGCAATTGTTGTGCATAAGCGGGCATTTGTACTTGCCACATGGGCTGCAAGACATCGATTTGCTAAGGACTTTTTCTGGGAGATTATAGGTTCGATAAAGTCCAGGTGAGGTGGGACCAAAAAGACTGACGACCCTCTTGCCCAGTGCAGAAGCCATATGGCGAGGTCCGCTATCCGTTGAGACGACCACGCTGGCTTGCTCCAAAACTGCCTTGCTTAGACTCATCGGCAAGTGCTCGATTTGCCCCATGCTTTTGACCAAAGGGTGTGCAGCTCCGAATTCGACGGCGTTCGCTTTCTGCCGATCCGAGGGTCCCGAATGGACTACCACCTGCAGCCCATGCTGTATTGCCAGCTGGCGAGCCGCACGACTCGCATTTCCCGTTGGCCATAACTTAGATTCTCCCGTTGCCGAGGCCGTGTTGAGGACAATCGTTGGATGATCCCAAGCAAAGTCAAAGCGGTCGAACATGTCCTTTGCGAGGATTCGGTCGGAATCCGTAACGGCAAGCTGCATCGCTAAGTTGTCGGATTCACAACCAAGATGCTTTGCTATGTTCATGTAGTAGTCGATGGTTGGCAAAGTTCGATTGTCGACGTTCCCCTCAATCAATGGGATTCGATCGGTTAAAAGCCAAGAACGTCCGTCTTTCGCGTAACCGACTCGACGTGTCGCTCCGCTCATAAAACCGATGATTCCAGCGGACAGTGAATTTGGAAGCAAAATGATCAAATCCAATTTGCGACGCTTCAACTCCGCGATCATACCTCGCCGGGAAAGGGTTTTACCATCCTTGGACTTCGGTTTGTAGGTGATCGTCGAGTCAACCGACGGCAGACCCTCTAATACGGCAATGGGCGCATAGCGGCCCACGAGGCATAGCTCGCTGATATCGGACATCCCATTCCGAATGGCCCGAATCGTGGGCGTAGCCATACAGGCATCGCCAACCCAAGTAGGAAGCAAAATTGCAGTTTTCATGATTTGGGCAAGAGATAGAGGATCGGTAACCTCCAAGTCAAGATGGAAAAGGTTGCGATCCGGGTTCGGGGTGCATTTTTGTCGATTGGAAATCGCCGAAAGTCCCAACGGGACGGCATGTTGTAGCCATGGGCGTGAGCCTCATCTTTTGATCTTGCTCCCCTCGCCCTGGTCTCGGGGAGAGGGGCTGGGGGTGAGGGGTTTACACCGTGTTTTGATTTGTATATTGATCGTGAATTCAATGTCTATCCTCGTTTCAGAAGCGTAAACAAACCACTGAACCTGAGGCTACCACGTCAGGGCTCTACCCCTCACCCCCCGACCCCCTCTCCCCGAAGCGGGGCGAGGGGGAGAAAACGCAGGTAGATCACGCAAATCCATTGGGATTTCGAGTCTAGCGTGTTCTGAAATGTGGTTAAAGATGAGGGCGCGAGCCCATGGACGGCACGGACGGTCGTGAGCCCATGAAAACAGGGCAACCGCCCGGTTCGTAGCCCCAACGGGGCGAAATGAATTGACGCACCTTTCGTCCCTTCGGGACTGAATGACAATTGTGGGGTCTTGGTTCCTGGTTTTTTGTTCTTGGTTGATGCGACACCTCGCCATGCGTGGTAGGTGCTCGTGATTTTTTCCAGATCAACGTCTGTTAACTCGCGGTGGACGCGATCGATGAGTGTGCCGAGTTTACGTGCATCGATGAATAGCGTTTGCTTGCGACGATCACGGAATCCGCGTTTTGAATCGGCCTTTTTGCTCTTCGTTAGGAACCAAAGGGGCTAAACGGACCGGTTCATGCCTTTTATGCGGTTAGTCCACTCAGGGGACCTTCTTCGCAATAATTTGGGTTGCCAAATGATTTAACCGGGATTCCCATCGATTCGCTGAAACTCATCAACAGACGATTGTGCGGCACACCCTTAAAGTCCATCGCGCGACCCATCTCAAATCCACATCCTCCCCCGACCAATACGAATGGAATGTTGTTGCGAGTGTGCGAATTCCCTTTGCCCAGTTCGTTGGTCCAGACAACAGTGGTGTTATCTAATAAAGAACCCTGTCCATCTGGCTCAGGAGTTTCCGCCAGTCGTTTCGCTAAATATGCGACTTGTTCGCAATACCAAGTGTTGATCTTGATCAGCTTTTCGAATGCCGTTTCATTGGTGTCCGGCTCATGCGACAGTTCGTGGTGTCCCTCATCGATGTCTAGCCATCGCATCTTCGGTTGCCCCACCGAATTCGTTATTTGGAACGTTGCGACACGAGCAAAGTCCGCAGCAAAACTGCTGACCAGCAAATCGATCTGCATTTTGGAAATCTGCGGAATGTTGTTGTTCTCTTCGTTCACATTCGCAGCCAGGGCCGGTACCGCATGCCCAACATCTTTCTGCTTGCTTTGCTGAACAAGCTCTGTCTGCAATTCCTTTTCCAACTCCCGCACCATCTGTACGTGGTCGTCAAGCATTCGACGGTCCTCCGCACTGATCAATGGCTCAATTTTCTTGAAGTCCGCTGTAAGATCATCTAGAACGCTCGCAAGCAATTCGCGATTCTTGGATTGGCCATATAGTTTGTCGAACATCTGGTATGGATTGTCGATTGGAGCGATCGGCTGATTGGGACCAGCGTACGACATTCGCGTCCAAGTGTCGGCTCGATCCGGAACCATCACCCCAAATTCCAGCGATCCAAATCGCGTTTGCGTTTCAGGATTCGATTGCAGGTTGTTTTTAATATGTTGATCGATCGAGATCCCCATCGACCAGCCGGCAGGCGTATCCGATCCTCCCTGAACATCGCCCGGAAACAATTCGATTCCGGTCAGCAAGCATCCGATCCCGCGCATGTGACCATCTCCGTCTCCTTTGATTTTATTGCAGACACCGTGAAGTGTCAGCATGCGATCCTTGTAATCTGCGAGCGGTTGCAGGATTCGCTTAAGCTCAAATTCTTTGCCCAACTGATCTGGCCAGAAGTGTTGGGGAATGACGCCGTTGGGACTGAACAAAAACACCATCCGCTTCTTCTTGGGCGTTCCGGACGAAGCCGCCCAACCAAGGCTCGGTAGGGAGTACAAAAAATGGGCTGCAGCCGCACTCACGCCGGTCTTGATCAAGAAATCTCGTCGGGATGTCAATCGATGCATATCAACTTTCCTTGGGTGGGGTGGAATTTTCGTGGGGAGTCGAAGCAATTATAGCAATTTCAACAATCAATTCGCGAATACTGAAGTTGCTTTCTCCAAATCGCTTCACAAGTTCGGTCAATACATTCGGTCCATAAGCGTCCGGTGGCTGCTTGACAAAGTGCTGGAATGCGCGACTCACAAATGCTCGGTGAGCATCCGGCGAATCGGCCAAGTAATCCGCCAACTCCTTCACGTTCTGAAAAGCAACGATTTCGTCGGAGCGGCTTCGGTAGCTTCCGTTCGGATCAATGGGTTTGTTCCTTTCGGTTTCCCGAAAACGACCGACTGCATCGAAATTCTCAAGCACAAACCCAAGTCCATTGATCTTTGTATGACAGACCTGGCAATTTTCTGGACTCGTTTGGAGTGAAACTCGTTCTCGGGTCGTTAAATCCGGGTGCAAGTCAGGGCTCAGCGGCGAAAAAGCATCGCTAGGTGGTCGCAAAGTCCTGCCCAACATATATCGGATCAAAAACACACCGCGATGAATGGGGGACGTTGAATCGTGATAAGACAGTCCACTCATCATAAAAGGATGCGTGAGTATACCGTGTCGCGAACGGTTATCTGCGACGGTCCGGGAGAGTCCCGAAGTTTGGCCGCCTTCCGTTTTCCAGGTGTCTCCGTAAAACTCCGTCATACGAGGAGTGGCGAACGACCAGTCGGCCTTAAAAAACTGGCGATAATCGCTTTCAGGACTCCAAATCACTTCGTCCAAAAACGCGTCCAATGAAGCCCGTAGATCGCCAACCAAAGCGGCGTCGAAGCCTGTAAACTTAGTTTGATCCTTGGCAATCTCTGCGAATTGAGCAATGTTTAGCCATTCCTGCATCAACTGCTGGGTTTTGGCTTGAGTGCGATAGTCTCGAACCATTCGCTTGGCAGCCTCACGTATCTGAGCGGGCGATTTGAGTTCCTCTCGGCGAACTAGCCGGACAAGCCATTCATCGCTCGGAAGCGAATCGAAAAGAACCAGTGACAATCGATCCGCAGCAAGTTGTGAATCGGATCGACCTGAATCTGCCAGAGGATACAGGAATCGCGGCGACTTAAGCGACATCAGCAGAACACGTTTGATGGCCTCCGCGTCATCGTCCGTTCGATCCACTTGCCGGTCGATGTACCACTGTTCAAGTTCTTTTTCGATTGGTCCTCGAAAGGCCGTTTCGAGGACTTCCTTCAAAAAAGCCTTGAGCTGCGCCCTGTTCTCGTTCGGTTCATCTTTGTGCTTCCTCAGGAATCGGGGAAGCAATTCGGTTGTCGCAATCTGTGAAAACTCGATGGCAGCGGACGTAGTGGAATCGTCCCATTGACGGTTGATCGCAATCCCCCGCTCAAAACCATAACTTCGATCGTCGGCGGGCAAAATGCTCTGCAATGCAAAAGTACCTGGACCTGAAACTGGCAGCAGATGACGAGTCGGAATGATTTCCTCGACTCCTCCAGGCGGGACCCAAGAAAGTGAAACGCTTGCAGGAGGGAGTTCGGTTTTTCGCTTTCGCTGAATAAAATCTATTTTGAATGGATAGAGCCGACCTGCCGTGAGCATCAGAGATTTACGAAACTCGGTCTTGTCTCCAGATTGAACATGATTGTCTATAAACAATCGGTCGGATTTCCCGAAGTCCATTTTAAAGGAGCAAGTGCTGCGAACAACAATTTCATACCAACCTGTCCGATCCACTTTGAGGCTACCTTCCCAAAGTATATAGAACGATTCTTTTTGGATACCTTCGCCGGGGCTATCTCTGCCGAAGTCAAACTGAAGAACAGGATCGATCCGTTCGATCTTCTTGTTTTCTTTTTTAAAGCGATCGCCATCAAAATAGCTCGCGCTGACCCCTCGCTTATCCGACGCATCCGCCACTCCCCCAAAATGCGAATAGAGATCCGCCAGACTTTGTCTAAGTTGATTTCCTGTTAACCTTGCAAGTCCAATGCGCGGGGGTCTGTTTCTAACTTGGGCTGCTGGGCTGTAGTACTGCTCATAAACGTAGGTCGCGACGGCCTCCGCATCTTCACCTACACATTGGTCCGGTTCACCCTCGGGCATAGTGTCGTTTATCAGCTTCGTAAGTTCGCCGAGACTTGAGTCGCCGATGAGCGGGTCGGGATACGCGCCTGCGACTCCTTCTCCCCGGCTACCATGGCAATTGGCGCAAGAAGCTTGATAAATGATCGCGCCGCGTTCCGCCAACGTTGCATTGGAAGGCTTGCTGGTCCCATCGCTTTCGGACTCTTGACTTTGACAGAGCTTGCCAACGACTAGCCAAATGGCACAGAAAAGGAAAGCAAATTGGTATCTAGAAAATGAATAGAACACAGGTTGGAATATCCGGCCGAATGGATCGGAATGAACGAATCGACTGATTTCAAGGTGGGACTTGGGGATTTCGGAAAAACGCAATCCGGAAGTGAAGGGCGAGCCCCTGATTGTACATTGTCGGCAACCGCCAGGAAACCTGGTTTGGGACTTGTTTCGATTGGCAGTTCAAGCCTGCGGTTGTAAAACCAAGCAAGCAGGAAGCCGATCGGAAAGCGGGTGAAAACAAAGATTGGATTCGCGTTCGTTTTCGAGCGGTTCCATGAGACGAACGGCAGAAGGAGAGTCTAGACAACGTATCCCAATGATTTCGTTAGCGGAAATGCGTCAGTGATTTGTTAAGTCGTCGGAAACGAGGATAGCCATTGGCTGCACATCCACGGAGACAGAGAGCAAAGTAAACCCACCACCGATGAAAACTCCGTGGATAGGTGCAACGTCCGCATAGTCTCTACCCCATGCGACGGTGATATGTTCAACGCCCGGGATCAAATTATTTGTAGGATCAAAATCGATCCAACCAATAGGCCCGCCATAAACGCTGAACCACGCATGCGATGCATCGGCTCCAACAAGCTTTTCTTTCCCTGGGGCTGGGTTCGTCAGCAAGTAACCGCTAACGTATCGTGCCGGAATGCCGAGTGATCGCAGACAACATATTGCGACATGCGCAAAATCTTGACAAACACCTTGCCGTTTTTCTAGGGCCTCTGCAGGCTCAGTAGAGACATGCGTGGCTTCCGTCGAATACTCGAATTGAACGTAGATTTTCGACATCAACATTCGAACGCACTCAACAAAACTTCGATTCTCATCCACAACGTCTTTCGCGTAGTCCGCAAAGACTTCTGCACGCTGGCAGTGACGTGAGTTGTAGATGAACTCAGTTGCTTCCCGATGGCTATGCTCTCGTTGTGCTCCGATCATTGACACAACTTCTTTCCAACTCGGCGATTGTTCCAACGCGTAGATTGGATTGCTACGTTCTACGATCGATTTTGCGGTGACGGTTAAACTCGGGTGCAGATGTTCGATACTGAAAAACTCGGATTCATTCCCAAAGCAGTCGATCCACTCGTATCTTGAGTCCGGCTTGGGTGATATCTCCACATTGGATTGGTACACCCGTTGAAAAGGCAAGTTGCGAGGACGCAAATGCATTTGATTATGGCAGAGCGAACTAGGTGAGGAGTACTCATAGTGCGTCTTGTGCGTTACCGCATATTTTCGAATCAATTCGGACATCTAGTCCTTGCCATAATGCTTGACTTTTTCCCAATACTCTTCGAAAGCATTGTCTTTATGGAAGTCTGGACTGTTATCGTGGTCGTGGCATTCATGGCATTTGTCTTGGGCTTTGTCCAATGGCAATCGCATCTCGGCCCGAAACTGATCCCTCAAGACCTTGTCCGCTTCAAGCTCTCCAAGCTCCGCAGCAGAGTGCTTTGCCCCAGGTCCATGGCAGTTCTCACAACCGTTACCGACCATGTGGGGGGTCGTTTCAAGCGAGTCAAAGCCTGTTCGATATGGCAGAATACTAAGTGGTTGCCAACCAGTCACATGGCAAGCTAGGCATTCGGGATCAAAATGCCTGGCAGTTGTCCGCTGAGGTGGCTGAACGATCGAATCGGTTGCATGCGCGTGCGGGGTTTTTTTCCAGATATCGTAAGCGGTCGTATGGCACTCTCCGCACTTCTCCGATCCGACAAATTCCCGCGAAGTCGGGTGCGAAAGTGGCCTCAAGCCCAAGCCTTGATACGAAATCGCTTTCAGCTGATCTTGATATCTTCCAAAAAGTTCCGTCATTCGAGGTGAGTCATCAAATTGTGAGCTCAAAGCAATACGCTGATAGCGAAAGGGTTGCTCCGGGTCATCAAACAAACCAAAGAGCCCAACATACATTCCTTTGATGCCGACTTGAACCATTTGCGTTTTGGTTCCTTCAATCAATTCGGGACGATAGGTGGGTTCGCCGTCTCCTCCGGAAGTTATCACCAGCGAAAATTCAGGGAAAGCTTTGGCGATTCCTCTCGCTTCTTCAAGCGTTGAGTGCGCGATGAGAATCAGGTAATCGCACTTTTCATTGGCCAGTTCGGTTGTCACTTTTTTCAGCGACGGAACAGCAGGGGTAATCACCAAACGGTCCGTAGCATTTCGGACCTTCTTTGCGTAATCGTCTCCGAGAAAGGCCGTTAAGCCTATCTTTCGGCCGTTCACTTGAAAAGTCTTGTATTTCACGTCATAGGGTGGCTCAACACTGACATTAGCAGAGACGAAAAGTCCACTCTTATCGCCACCGTCATCGAGCATTGGGAGCAATAGTGAGTCGATTCCTAGCAACAGATCATCCACGCCGAATGTAGTTGCCTGGTACTCCATCATTTTCATCGCGGTAGCAGTCCATTCGTACTTGATTTCCGACTGGCGTCCCTTTCGATTTTCCTTAACTTGGTTGCCACCATCGATTGGTACGACGTTCCAGCCGCGTTTCCGGACGGATGTCAGCAAACTATCTCGCCTGCTTAAACCACCTTTTTGATTCTCTAGACCGGTACATCCGCAAGGCTCGATGTAGCCACTTTGTTTGCCGGTAATGAAGAATACAGCCCAAGGATCTTTCCAATCCGTTGCGATCTTTTGCTTCTTTTCGTCATCGGTGGCAAAGGTGAGTGGATTTCCTGTTGCGGAATCGTCTGATTTCGGGGAGAGAATCGCCTTCCCCGCATCCGTAAGTTTGCCTACTTTCGGGGTTGTCGTGGACTGTTGCGCAGGATTGGCGGCTCCGTTATCGGATGGAACTTCCTGAAATCGAATTTTCACTTTGCTCGATTGCGTGGGTTTGGCTGTGGTGGTTTCAGGTGGCTCCCCACGCAAATTTGGGATAGCTAAGGAGACCCCACACGCAATCGAGAAGGCTAGCAATGCATTTGATGTACGTTTCCTTGACTTGTTTCGCTGATAAGCCACCGATCGAGCCTCCAATGTTGCACGCGAGCGATTTTTCTAGTCCGTTATTCTGAACTTGATGAACATCGGAAACTCGGGCGCGCTTTCAATATTGGTTTCCAAAACAATCTTGGCAAAATCCTTACCGTACGCGCCTGCCATTTCGCATGCTGGACTTCCAGGCGGAACCTCTAAGGTTACGGGGAAAATTCTTTGGGAGGCTGAAACGGTCGGCTCGCCAATCTTGACCTTAAGAACATCCGCAGCTGCATTTGGAGTAATTTTCCCCAATTTAACCACCGGAACAACATCGCCTTCGTTCTTCACTTTTAACAAGAAACTCTTCTTCAGACCGACATTTGAACTCGCCGAACCCAGACTGAGGGTGTTCTTTTCTTCGTTGTAATCGTTGCCGCCAACAACCGTCACCACGGTTACGGAACGCCCTCGCACGGGGAAATTAAACTGTTCTGTTTCTCCACTGGATTCGCCCGAATAAGTTAAGGCAACATTTCCGGAAAATCGTCCCGATGGAACACCGCGACTAAGCGTGACCGTAAAATCCATGACGTGGCGAGCGTCCGCAAACTCCGCAACCTCACCTGGTTTCAGGGCTCGCGCTTCGCCAAGCTGAACTTGAACATTCTTTCTCAGAGAAGCGTCTGACCAATTCCCGGAATTCACTTTGATGGGAGTTTCCTCAAAACTGTAAAGCTTTCCTGAGAAACGGTGCTCCTCGTTCGCCAAGAAATCCCCGAAATCGTGATCGGGAGGATCAAAGACGAACGAAGTTCCAATTTTCCCGTGGATGCTCAGCTTTATCTCCTCTTGGCCTATTACATCCGAGGCAATGGTGGCCGTTTGCGAAAACTCGGTAACGCCCTTTTCTGCGTGCCACTCCAAGTCGACGTCGGTTTGTTGCCCTGGTTCAAGCTTTGCTTCCTTGAATTTCCCGACCGTACATTTGCATGTACTGGATTTGAACTCAAGTTGAACAGGACTGCCGCCAACGTTTTTAAACACAAACTTGTGCGACCGGGTCGATCCTTGTTTCATCGTCCCAAAATCGAAAGAATCGCCACCGACGACTTCGATTCGCCCTTGCTCGGCTTTCGGAACGGGCACCACCGCTAGGCTCGCCTCCATATCCGCCTTCAAACCCAACGTGTTGACAACCTTGGAGGTTCTTTGATCGACGGTGTACTTCGCTATTCCGAAGCCAGCGGCGATACAAACGAGAGTTAGCATTAAAATTCGCATAACAATTCAACTTCAACAAATTAGACAACGGACCGCCTACCACAACGCCTACATGGTACCAAACAACCACAAATAAGCTAGGTATTCACGGTTCTACCCTATCATTCGCGTTCGTACGCAGCCACCGCATAACAGGTTCGCCTCTCGCCATCCCAACTTCCATATTTTTACGTGCTGACAGCTCCAGCGGTGCGAGACTCCGCTCTAATTGTGGCGGAAAAAATACGAGGCTGGCGCTCAACCTCCGATCGGCATGAGTCGTCGCACGGTCGATTTCATCCACTCGGGCCAAAAAGTCCTGGCAAGTTTGACTGTCATTGCACCACTTCGAACTAACTGCCGCTTGAAGCTGGGTTGAAATGGCACTTGGGTATAGCGTCGCAGCACGTCGAAAATGCTTGTTTGCGAGCTCTTTTCGCGATGCGAACGATAAATCTAGCTCGGCTAGCATCGAATTCCACCGACCACATTCCGTCGCGGAAATCCAGTTGTTTGGGTCCCGTCGCAGGTATTCCTGCGCGGACTCGTCGAACGCTCGAATCCAACGGTTTTTTTCCGTGGTCGACAAATTGCGCCGCCCCAAAACATGAACGCATTCATTCGCAAACATGCGGGGCAATTCGGGGTCCCAGACATCTGCGGCCTCCAATTCACGCCATTCCTCAATGGAATGCACCTGTCTTGAAGCGTCGGTAAAGGTTGCCAGCTTTTCTGATTTTCGCAGAATCGGCAGGCACATCGTTCTTGTAAACTCAACGACCGCCAACAAAAGCAGCAACAGAATGATTGCTCGAAACAACTGTGCTCTCGATCGAAGACCTCGCTTGGGCGCGGAACCCATCATGCTCGCGCGGCTGCTCCCTATTCCGATACCGGCAAGAACACAGACACTGTTCATGGTACCTGGCAACATCCAGCCACCCGATGCACACAAATGCACGAGCATCACAAACGCAGCAACCATACAAGCAATGCGGATGCTGCTATCCCCAACCTTCCACTCAAACCTCTCAAGGCAAAAGTACGTTGTTGTTCCAAGTCCGACGAAGGTCAGAACCGAATAAAATAATTCGTCGTCACTGGTGAAGAAGTGGTAAGCCAAGGCACCCATAAATGCACACATGACTCCCAATGAAATCGACACGCTTTCGCATTTGTCGCTTGCCGAACATCCAGTCTCTGAACCACACGTTGCCCCGGCGTTGGCTCGACGGAACAACGTCCAAATCAGCATCCCCAAGATGAGGCTCAAGACAATAAGCAGGGGCACACCGCCTGCACATGCCGTTTCCAAAAGGAAATTGTGCGGGTCTGCCGGTGACTCGGATGCTGTGATGAGTTTGACTCGGTTGTAGTTGGCCTGAAAGCTGCCCACGCCGAATCCTGAAAATGGCGAATCCATGATGAGCGACATCGCCCCTCGCCAATAGTCAAATCGATAGGATAGCGACTTGCCCGCTTCCGCAATGAGCAATGGATCTCGAATCACCAACACAATGCTTCCAACTCCAATCATCAACGCCACGCCTCCCGCAACGAGTCGGTGCCGTTGAACCCATCGAGAGCACTCGTTACGAAAGACCCGATGGGCGACGCAAAGTGCGATAAAACCCATCGCAGTTGCAAGCCATGCGGTGCGACTCTTTGTCAGGAATAGAGTGACACAAAGACTGATGCCAAGAACAACGCCCAACGTCGGTAGAACCCAGTCCTTCCACCGCTTGGTCTGACTCTCTGGGTTGATGACGTCTGCCCTTGCAAATGCTATGCGATTCCAAAGCAAAGCGGTCAGCAAGACCAACCATGCGGCCAAAAAACCTGCAAGAGAATTGGTCAGAATGAATGGTCCTGTCGGCTCTAAACTTGCAAGCCGATTCATGTACAAAATAGCATTCGACGAGTCGGCAGAATATCCAAGTTTCGCCAACATCGCATTCGGATCCGCAGCAAACGAATGGCGAAGGTTCGGCATCGTGACAAAGTACTGGAATAATGCAAATCCAATCGTCCCAGCCACGCATGCTAGCATCAGGGATATGAGCGACGAAACAACCTTGGGAGAGCTGCTAAGCTTTGCAATGGACAACAAAAGGACCAATTGTGCCGTCCATTGCCAAAATCCATTGGTAGCAAACCTCGCATTCCCAATACCCGACTGTCTCGTTGTGCAGATCCACAGCCAGCCGCAAAAAAGTAAGCAAAGGCCTGCAATCCAATATCCGAATAGTTCGACGGGCTTGGAATCGGAAGCTCTGGATCCAAAACCACACGCGGACAACACATCATCCATCGCTAAGAAAAAGCTGATTCCAAAAGTCATCACAATCAAGATCACGCTGTCCCCATTGGTAATGCTCACTGTCGAATCGCATGGATAGAGTTGTGATATCACTAGGCATATCGCGAGCAACACACAAGCCAAACGTCGTGGAAGGTCGTACAACCAAGTGACTCTCGGTGCGTCCGTTGTTTTCAATGCTTGACTCAATTTTTTTCTAAAGCGATTTCGTTCCGTTACTTCCAGTTAGGCTCTCAAGGACACCGACGAGAGCCAGCATGCAAAGGACAATTGCCACGACAATGGCAGCTCCCCAAATATCGGTTCGCGGCAAAAGCAATGCACCGAGCGAACAGGTGATCGTCGCCAAATAGATCGTGACAACCGCTTGCTTCTTCGTCATCCCTAGGTCGACGAGGCGGTGCGAAAAATGCCGCTTATCCGCTTGAAACGGACTGCGTCCTTCTCGAACTCGAATCCAGATGACGCTAACCATATCATAGAGCGGGATCGCCAAAACGCACAAAGGAGCAAGCACCGCGTGAGGCGTCAATCCTTTGGCACCGGCATAGGTTGAGAGAAGCGAACCAATTGCGATCCAATAGCCGACAAAGTAGCTGCCTGCATCTCCCATAAAGATGGTTGCGGGGGGCCAATTGTGTTTCAGGAATCCCAGCAGCGAACCAAGCAATACCAAAAGCATCGCAGCAACAAAAAGTTGAGGTTGGCCCTGTACTGGATCTGGATTGACGATTAGCATCATCGCGAACATTCCACAAATGATGGCCGCGACGCCACCGCTGAGCGCATCCATATTGTCAAGCATATTAAACGAATTGATCAGCATGACAATCCAAATAACACTTAGGATCCCCGTCAACCATGGGATGCCAATGAATGCGGTGAGTTGCAAGTTTTGCAAGTAAACAACGAACCCTGCAACAAGAAACTCGACCGCAAGCCTCGCTCGCCAATCGAGAGAAAATCGATCGTCAAGCAAACCGAGGATGGCCAAAATGGTTCCGCCACCAAGCAGCAGCCAAATTTGTCCAGCCCTCGACATCAAGCCTGGTAGATGCGGCTGCAATCGAGTCGGTACAAGTTCGCGAGCAAGTTGTTCGTTGGTCCTCAAGAGATAAAGAACGATCGTTCCGATTAAAAAGGTCCCTACAACTCCAAGCCAAATACCAAGTCCACCTCCTAAAGGAATCGGGACCTTATGCACCTTTCTGGCATTGGGCTCATCCAAAAGCCCCAGGGTTACCGCGAACCTTTTCACCAGACCGACTGCGAACACGGAGATTAGAAATGCAGGGAAGACTGTCGCTAGAACCAGTCCTAACATTGGTATGGCAACGCTCTGCATCGTATCGCTATTCATCATGATTCAGCGAACTGTTTGACCAGTCGGTTCCGGGCTTCGTGAAAGAAGACTCGAAAGTCTTCGCGCTGGTAGTCGGGATATGTCCATGGCATCGGCAACCATTGTTGATTTCTAAAGGCCAGTGTCACTTCCGCGTAAATCCCGTCTCGCAAGTAAATACGATGTTCACGATTTTTTGTGGACGCCAACACGAGTTTGGTCATCGACAAATAGCCCGGGTCCACGTTGAGTGGACGTTCTTCTTCGCACTTGAACTGCGTTGCGTATTGCGATTCAAATTCATTGGACATGAGCTTGTGTTTGGCGAGCTCTGCAGGGTCGTACCATGGTTCTAGCAGCGCAAACTGCTTATTCAGACCCAGGCCCATGGTTGATCTATAATATTGGGACTCGGCGAATGCAAACTTGGGGCTAAGTGCTGCAATGGAACCGAAGCTTTCTTGAACCTGTTTCCAAAGCCATTGAAGCGCAGCATCGTGTCGACTAAAGGCCGCGACAATTTGAAAACAAGGCGGAAAATTCTTGGTGCCCCCCATTCCGATCCTACTTCTTTGGATTCCTGGGGCCATTTCCTGGAGTTGACTTTGCGTCACTCGCGGGTCCCAGCACTATCTGAAAAAGACCGGTCGGCAATTTTGGACTATTTGGATCTTTTGCATCTACGGCTTGGTTCTCCAACGCGGTCGTGACCGATTTTCGTTGTTTCGCTGGAACGCTGTTGTAGACACCGTCCTTGCTGTTTAGCTCTTCGTTGGCTTGAAAGTAGAGCTGAGTTTCGAGAATCTCGCGGCGGGGGGCGACGACTCGAAAATGAATATGCGGTGTTCGTCCAGGATACTTTCCTGGCAGTATCGTTTTGAACGAAAACAGTCCGTCAACACCTGTCTCCATTCGGCCCCAATACTGAAAATTTGGATCAAGCGGACTCGCGCCATTGTCGTTTGGATGGCTGTATCTCCCGGAATTACAGGCCTGCCAAATTTCGACGAAAACTCGATCCAAGGACTTGCCAGAGAAATCGACAACCGTTCCGCGGATCGCAACGACCTCACCTTCCGCCAAAGGCGACGCGTCGTTTTTGCGTGTTAAATCTACGTCGAAAAAGGATTGTTTCTCTATTTCTGGGATCGGATAAAACGGACCGCGGGTTTGGGATGGCGTCCGCAAAAGATCGTCGGCACCCCATGTTCGAGACGCCCATGCAGAGCCAAAAACCAAAGCAGCCATTTTGAAAGTAAAGTTTCTTCGGTCCATAATTAGAATTCCTTAACTGCGGGAGGGGAACGATTATTCCTATTGTAACTGGTTTTCTGGACTCGCGCTTCCGGATACGGAGCGGACTCGACCGAAATTGCAATTCTGTTGCCAAAGAAGCATTGGTTTTGGAAAATTGAACACATACTAAGTAGCAAAGGGTGTATCCTCGGACGAATTGGAGTTTAGGAATCGAATGTTGCGGCCACAACCTCATAAATTACGCCTTAGAGACTTCGCCATGGAGGTTGGAGCGAGTCCAGCGCATGCCACTGGCAAGAAGATAAGTCTGCGACTCTCTCACGGCGAGAAATCGAGCGGCTTAAGACCAGGAAAGGCCCCTCCGTTCCAGTGGAGCCAAGTTATTCCGACCCACCGTCGTGAACAGGCCGTCGAAGGCATGCTACTGGGAGGCGCCGTAGCGGACGCCATCTCTCTGTCTCGTGATGGCCTTCACCCTCGCATCAGCCTGAAGTTGTTTGGACGAACTCCCATTCACTTTCAGTTTCAGCCCGGGATGGGTGTTACATCCCAACGAACTCATCTGATGCTCATGACGATTCAAGCCATACTAGAATCGAAGACCGACAAAGAACTCTTCGCAAATTCACTTAGAAATCGAATTGCTTGGTATCAACGCGCCTTTCCATGGAGACATGCGAAACAGCACATCGCAAAGGTCTACCAGCGGCTATTTCGAAAAGTAGGCGATGATTCAATGAAAACAGGATTCGCAGATGATCCCTTAATAAGGTCAGTCGTCCTCGCAGTGATGCTGCAGGGAAACATGAATTCGTCTTCACGCTGGTTTCAAAAGTGTATTGAAGTTTCTCATCCGGACAAACTTGCATTGCACGCGGGTATCTTGGTCGGTTATGCCGCTCAAATTGCCCAAATTGTTGATCCAGTCAACTTTGATCCACTCCAAGCGATCGATAGATTGAAAGCGTCGACCGACGAACCAACATTGAGTTACATGTTGAATGAGATGCGAGAGTTTCTTTCGGAAAATCGATCCGTTGCATACGTAGCGAGGCAATTTGGATGGGCAAATGGCATTCCCACGGAACTCTTTGCAACTGCCGTAATGGGTATCTACGCTTGGCTCAGGCATCCAAAAAACTATCGCAATTGCATAGAGAGATCCGCTTTGCTCGGTGGAGCATGCGGAGATGTTGCGGTCTTGGCGGGCTCGCTGTCGGGAATTCATCTTGGCAAAAATACGATACCTAAATCCTGGCTTCAGAGACTTACTATGTTCCCGTACAGCAAACATTGGCAAGAATTGGCCATCGAACGTGTAAAGGACTGGCCGCACGGTGTCGAAGATATTCAAAGCGCTTCCGGGGTCCCCTCTTTGTTCCTCGGGCAAATCGTCCGAAATCTGTCTGGCACCGTTTTCAGAACGATTCATGCAATGATTCGATTACCCATGCAACTGATCCAATTCAGCATTCGAAATCGCTCTTAAAACTTAGGTTCGCCTTCTCGCGTTTGGCTGCGATTCGGTATCGCTCCGACCTGATGCAACATGCCTGAGCACCTCGCGGAAGGAATGCGTAACACTCGTTGGCTGATTCGATTCGCAGAGTCCGGCAAGCCGATGAACTTCGTCCGCATCCGTTATCTCGCCGAGAGTTTGAGTCTGACCCGGTTGATGACTAACGAGCAGCATCTTGTTCCCGAACCGAACGACATATACTTGCTGACGGGGAGCCATAACCGTGCTCCCCAGAACTTGGAGGACCCCCGTTGGCAACTTCGCAAATGTGTTCGGCTGCGACTTGCGAAAGAGCCATGCAATAAAAAGAAAAAGACTGATCACAATGGCCAGCGAAAAAAACATGGACAGGGCAGCGGCCCAAGTGCTTGCGGGTTTATCCACGCTGCTGCCCGCTTCTTTGTTTCGCAACTTGAGCTCTAGAGGTGTTCTCGCCTTTGGATTTTCTACCTTCGCGGACGACGATTCGGATGACCATCTGGCTTGCTGCACGCCGGACTGAGACAAGCTACTTGCTCCAGCGTTACTTGCTCCAGCGTTACTTGCTCCAGCGTTACTTGATCTAGGTGTCGATCGATCCTGTTGCAACGGGCTAGGAGTTGTGGCTTGTTGCAAGCTATAACCGGGCTGATGCACTAACGCGGGATCATTTGGAGACCTTGGAGGCGTTTGTAGCCCGGGCTGGTATTGGGCACAGGCTGAACTGGCGCAGCATGCAAACAGAACAATCGCGATGAGTGTCGTCGTGGATTCTGCGAGCGATTTGCAGAGACCTGGCAATGGAGCGTTAGTGGATCGCATCGCTGCCTACCAATTCAGCCACGCGAACACAGAAGTTGTCGTTTAAAACAAGGACTTCACCACGTGCAACGAGTCTACCGTTGACGTACACATCGACCGGGTCGCCCGCAAGCTTGTCGAGCGTTACGACGGAGCCTTTGCGGAGTTGGAGTATTTCGTCGAGATGCATGCGAGTTCGGCCCAACTCGATTTTTAGGTCGAGAGTCACACCTCGAAGCAAATCCATGGATACTTTCTCGGGTGGGCCATCCGTGCCGATCAGTTCGTCGAGCTGGTACTTTTTGATTTTGGGACCTTGAAGAGAATCTTCAACTTCTTGCAACGCAGCTTCGGCTCGATGAAGCAGTGATTCGGAATCGACGTGGCTGCGCGACAGTGTTGTTCCGGACGCAGTTGCTTCGGGGGTTGCAGTTGCTTCGGGGGTTATCGATGGATCCGACATGAAAACGTCCGTGTTTGTTGATGGCTTTTAGTCTTCAAGTACTTGGTAGTCTGCGAAATCCAACCCGCAGTAGGTTCGCGTCGCCGTGCAACACGGTACTTGTCGCCAAAACCCGTCTTTGGATCAAGCCCAATAACTGGCGAAATCGCCCGACTTTCTCGGGTTGAGAGATAGCATTGGGATTGCATCTGTGTTCATATGACTCTTGTCGAACGGCACAGGACTAGATACCACTGCGGCTGCGTTGACAAATGGGTCCAAAGGGGGGCTCCATGATGCTTATTGTGTTTTTGGTTCCGCTGGGCCTGTTTTTGATCCTGGCTGCATTCATCGTCGTCGTTTACGGACGGCTCTGGCTTGAGGCGTTCACCTGCGGAGCGGATGTGCGCATGGTGGATCTAATTGGTATGTCGCTGCGAGGTGTCAGCCCCAGGATGATCGTCACCGCCAAGATAATGGGTAAGCAGGCTGGCTTAAGCATTGATCGCGAGTCGGGCATGAGTACGCACTGTCTTGAGGCACATTTTTTAGCTCGCGGAGATGTGATGAAGGTCGTGCGTGCCTCGATTGCAGCCAGGCACGCTCGTTTGCCGCTGAGCTTAGACCTTGCAATGGCAATTGATCTCGCAGGTCGCGACATCACGGATTCCATTCGAACGAGTGTCTCTCCCAAGATTATCCAATGCCCTGAGCAAACCGAATCAGGCCAACAGAGCATAAGCGGTGTTTCCAAAGATGGAATCGAACTCTTCGTAAGAGCTCGGGTCACGGTCAGAACGAACTTGAATCAATTGATTGGCGGAGCAACGGAACAAACGATCATCGCTCGCGTTGGCCAAGGAATCATCAGTGCCATTGGATCGACAGATTCCTTTCGAACCATACTTCAAACACCTAGTCTTATTTCCCAAAACGTGCTTGCTCGCGGACTTGATGCCAATTCATCTTATGAAATAGTATCGACAGACATCGTTCACGTGAGTGTCGGAAACAATATTGGTGCAGCCCTTTCCATTGCACAAGCAGAAGCGGACATGAGAACATCGAAAGCATCCGCCGAATCAAGACTGTCGATGGCCCTGGCCCGCGCCCAAGAGATGGTGGCCTTGATTGCGGAACGTCGCGCTGAACTCGTTCTCGCCGAAGCAGGCGTACCGATTGCCATTGCCGCCGCGTTCGCTCTTGGGAATCTGCATGAGGCTCCCAATTCAACGCACTCCCAGATTTTCCCGAAAATTTGGCACAGCCTATCGGAAGGAGCTTAACCGGCCTTCGCCATAGTTTGATACAGCCAACAAAGGTAGCAGGCACGCTCCGCCGTGCCGTTCGCAGTCAAGCTTTTTCCAGAATTCTAGGTGGACGGCACATGGAATGTGCCTACTACTTTGACTTACCTTACTGATAACTCAGACGATGTTGCCGTCGCGGCCATCAATGTGTTTTTCAGAAGCATCGCAATGGTTAGCGGTCCTATGCCGCCGGGCACAGGTGTTATCGCGCTCGCAATCTTGGATACGCTTTCAAAATCCACATCGCCTACGATTCGGTCCCCTAGTTGATTGATACCAACGTCAATCACCACCGCTCCAGGACGAACCATGTCCGCCTTGATAAAGTGCGCTTTGCCGATCGCCACCACCAAGATGTCAGCTCGCCGCGTGATCTCGGCAAGATTTTGCGACTGGCTGTGACAGCACGTCACTGTCGCATTTGCGTTGGATGGACCAAGCGGACCCGATCGCTGCAAGAACATAGAAACCAAAGGCTTTCCGACGATGTCACTCCTGCCAACTACGACCACCTCCTTGCCAGCCGTTTCGATTTGGCACCTGCCGAGTAGTTGCATAACTCCATGCGGAGTGCAAGGCAGGAAACGCGGGCGGCCTTGAGAGATGAGCCCAACGTTTTCGGGCGCGAACGCATCTACATCTTTAGCAGGCAAAACTGCGTCGAGAACTTGCCGTTCGTTGATTTGAGGCGGCAACGGCAACTGGACAAGGATTCCATGGATCCTTGAGTCCTGGTTCAATTGCTCGATCAAGGCCAAGAGTTCGTTGGTTGTGGTGCTTGAGGGCAATCGGAAGAGTTGGCTTTGAATACCCGCTTTTTCGCAAGCAATTTCTTTGTTTCGGACGTAAACCTGACTTGCGGGATCCTCCCCGACCAAGACAGCCGCCAAGCAAGGCAACACGCCCGTTTTTTTAACGAGCAACGCCACCTCGATAGCGATTTCTTGGCGAATGTTGAGTGCAATGGCTTTGCCATCCAGAATGCGAGCGTTCATAAGAATTGTTACTAAAGAGGATACAGTGGCGGTTCGCCAAGAGGTGTGTAGCTGTTTCGGGATATCGGCAGAATTGTCATTTGTTATATTGTTTACGCAAGTGGTTCGCCGAGCCCAATTGGCATTGCCACCCTGATGTTGTGTCCACCGAAAATTCAAGATAGAAATCTGCTCTCCCTATGGCCGACAACGAAAATACTGTTGAAGAAAAGCTGAGTCCCGTTGAAGGAATGAAGATTGCCAGCCGTTACCTTCGCGGAACTATTGGCGAAGAGCTTGCGGCACCGACCGACCATTTCGGCAAAGAAGACATTCAACTTCTCAAGTTTCACGGTACCTACCAACAAGACGATCGCGAAGCCCGAGGGGCCGCAACGGAAAGTGGCAAGTCGGAGAAAGCATATAGTTTTATGGTTCGCAGCCGAATTCCGGCTGGAATTATGACCAGCGACCAATTGTTGGCGCATCTTGATTTATGCGATGAGATCGGCAACACAACACTTAAGGTGACAACGCGCCAAGGCTTGCAACTGCACGGAATTTTGAAAACCAATCTTCGGCAGTGCATCAAACGGATCAATGACGTCCACCTGAGCACATTGTCCGCTTGCGGGGACGTGAATCGAAATGTGATGGCTTGCCCAGCTCCCTATCGCGACAATGTGCGACCGGTATTGCAAAAACTTGCATACGATTTAGCGATGCATCTTGCTCCAAGCACCAAGGCATACTACGAGCTATGGCTCAAGGATCCAGATTCGGGCGAGGAGACACTCGAAGGGGGCAGCGACGAAGTTTACGAGCCGATCTATGGCAAGACTTATTTGCCGCGAAAGTTTAAGACAGGCATCGCTTTGCCAGACGATAATTGCATTGATGTTTACACCAACTGCTTGGGTTTCATCGCTGTTATCCGAGATGGCAATGTGATCGGATACAATGTTATCGTCGGTGGTGGACTGGGGGTCACTCCGAGTGCCAAGAAAACGTTTCCTCGACTTGCGGACCGAATGGCGTTCGTTACCTGCGAGCAAGCCATCGGAGTTGCAGAAGCGGTTGTCAAGGTTCAACGCGACTTCGGAAATCGAGGCGATCGAAAACGCGCTCGTCTTAAGTACTTGATTCACGACGAAGGCATAGCGTGGTTTCGAGCCAAGGTCGAGGAGTACTTCGGTTCGAAACTGGCGGATTGCACTCACGATGATGTGCGAGAACACAACGACCATATGGGTTGGGACGAACAAGGAGATGGCCGATGGTTCTATGGTTTCAATGTCGAAAACGGTCGCCTGTACGACGACGAAGATCGATCCTGGAAGGCCGCACTTCGAGACATCTGCCAAGAACTTCGCCCAGAAATTCGACTGACGGCACACCAAAGCATTTTGTTTTGCAATATCGAAGAGAAGGACAAAGCCAAGCTTGAGGGACTCATCAAAAAACGCGGGCTCCCGTTGACCGAAGAGATTTCCAACGTTCGCCGGTGGTCGATTGCATGCGTCGCGATGCCAACATGCGGATTGGCGATCACGGAAAGCGAACGAGCACTACCTGGCCTGATCGATGACATGGAGAAAGTCTTAGCGGACATGGGACTCGAAAAAGAGTTGTTCACGGTCCGAATGACAGGTTGTCCAAATGGTTGCGCTAGACCTTACAACGCGGACATCGGCTTGGTTGGTAAAGCCAAAGGCAAGTACACGGTCTTTGTTGGAGGGACACGTTTAGGCACGCGACTCGCTTTCATTTACAAAGATCTTGTTCCGTTCGAAGGTATCGTGTCTGTGCTCAAGCCGCTGTTTGCCGCCTTCAAGACCAATCGAACAGGCAATGAATCCTTCGGCGATTTTTGCACAAGAGCAGGCAATACGCAATTGTTGACATGGTATGACGAGGCGAATGCCGTATCGTAAACATGCACTTCGTTTGTTGTCCCAAGAAGTCACCCAATGTCTAAAACATTTCAAGGAAGAAGTGATCGATCGTCATCGTTTTTGGGCAGGTGCCATCGGATTTAGCTACGGTGCAGTGGTATAGGCGGTGATGTACTTTCGCCATTCCGATCAATGGAACGAAACAACCTGGATCTATTTTCTCGTGCAAGAACAGCTTTACTACGGACAAAGGGATTGGCTCTTGAGCATCGGGCTTGAGGTCATTCAGTAATCCTGCGCGCTCGAAAGCATGCACGACTTCATCGTCGCTTGGCGGTTCCATGGCAAACTTTCCAGTTACCAAAGGACCCATAATGCTAAACAGGCCATCTTTAATCTTTAACGGAGCATTCCTCTTGTCCGAAACGTGCATTAGGTTCGCCGGTGTCAACTTGCGAATGGATTGCAATTCGAGAGGACGAGCAAGTGCCGACGTTTCCGGATGAACCAACAGGATGGAATGGTGACTCATCCCATTCAAATCATAAGCTGGACCGAGCAACACAAGTGTCGACCCAAATGGAACATGCTCGTTGAAATAAAACGATTTCAATTCCACGGTCGGAATGCGCAAAGGGTTCTGCTGAAATGTCGAATCCGCTACACTCAGTACGCGTGACCAATGAACTTCGCCGTGGAGTTGGACTGAAACTCGGTCGGAATCCTCGATGGATTGGATGCGAATGCCGCAGCCCTCCGGTACGTTTGTTCGAATGGGTTCGACCCCATGCCCCAACTTTGGATCTTGTGGTCCAACGACAAACGGCTTCTGCAAATGACGGAGGAGCGTAACGGTCTCGCCGTTGAACGCAGATTGAGCTGGAGTACCGAATAGCAGAGCTCTGAAGTTTTGTTGTAAGTGCTGTGTGAGTGCATTTGTCCGTTCATCATCCAAGATGGCGGCTTTGATCGAAGGAGTCCTTTTCAAATTTATTGGGGTTTCCAAGAATGGTTTCAGAGACTGTTCTAGCCATCGGAAGTCTTCCGACATCACAGTAGCGGATTGCTTCGCGACGAACCAATCTAACCCAAGTGACACGACGTCCGAGGCTGGCAATTCAATGAAATCGACTTGCAGCCGATATTGTCCGAATCCAAACTTCCGGAACCGCTCGATGTTCTTCTCGATTCGCTCTTGTGCGCCGACGTTTTCTGCAACAATGCTGAGCGTTGAATCGGTCACTTTTGTCGTCCGATTGCTTTCGCATCCTATGCACGCTAGGAGCATCTCGCTCGCTTCGTTCTCTGCCAGCCCCAAAAGCAAAAGCTCATCGAGAATATCTCCAACAGGATACGTCCGTTCCCGAGACTCCACCTTGGGTGGTTCGTCTTGAGGCGGTTCGTCTTGGTTGCGAGTAGTTCGAGGATCTGCGTGCGGAGGTTCGATTGCAAACAATGGTTCTCGAGTTGATAACCAAAGGCCAGCGATCAACCAACTAAGAAACAATCCGCGACTAAAGAATTGCATGATTTCTCCATCCATGAAACATGAGGCGAGCTTTTTGGTTTCAGCTTCGAGCACTGCGCTTCATCACGACCAAGGCGTCACCGTTCATAAGTATAGTGGATGGGATTGGATTCACGTCGATACGCCCTTCTTTTCTTTGGATCGCGATGGTCAGCATACGTCCCGACAACTCCTTTTCAACATCACCTACACTGCGTTGCAACCACGGCGAATCCGAGCCGATATGGATTTCTTCCATATCTAGCCCAAGTTCATTCAGATGGTTCTCGAATTCCACCTTGGACTTGGTTTCATTTCCTAGAAGTTCGCGAGCGTTGGGGTGAAGTATCAAGTGGGCGATGCGATCCGCACCGATATGAGCGGGGAGCACGACCCGGTTTGCTCCGGCTTGCATCAGCTTGCGTTGTGTCGATGGGACTTCGCCTCGAGCAATGATTTGAATGCCCGGATTCATGTTTCTTGCGCTCAGGGTGATGAAAACATTGGCCGCGTCGTTTGGCAATACGGTCGCAAGGACTCGCGCTCGTGCGATACCAGCGGTTCGCAACACGGATTCGTCCGTTGCATCCCCTTGCATGGTTAACCAACCCAATTCACGAGCTTCGGCCACGCGATCCGCACCTTGATCCAGGATGACAAAGCTGAGGCCGCCTCGCTGAAGCTGAAGTCCGGTCATGCGCCCGATTCGGCCAAAACCGCAGATGATCACGTGCCCACTCAGCTTCTCGATTTCGTTTTCCATGCGTCTACCTCCCAACACTCTTTGAATTTGTGCTTCCGTAAGCAATTGGACAAGTGTACCCGTAACAAAAATAATGCCGGTGCAGCCTAAGACTATCAACGCAATTGTCCATGCCCGTAACCAAGGGCTTGAAATGGGAACCACTTCTTCGTAACCAACGCTGAAGGCGGTAATGATGACCATGTAAATCGAGTCGCTCCACGACCATCCAGCAACTCGGTAGCCGACCGTGAAGACAATCACCACCAAACCGATGAAGGCACCAGCAAAAATAAGATTGGCTGTTGGGCGACTCAACTGTTTTGGCATCAAATCAATCCACAGCGTTGGCCAAGCTCATTTCGTATCCGATTGGTAGATCAGTGTGTTGGAGAAGGTGGATTCAGCCAATGGTTATTTGGGTTTTCACCGCGAACCACGACCCCTTTTTTGTGCCAATCGAACCACGTGGTCACATCCGCAGCTGCATAGCGAATGGTCAATCCACAACGACGCCTATCCGACTCATTCGCCTCGGAACCATGAAGCAATAGATCCGAGTGCATGGAGAACTGTCCCGCCTGCAGCGCCACGTCGACTTCCGCGTCCCCATAGGAATGCGGATTCTTGACCGCCAAATCAAGCACCGTATCGACTTCATGCGTCACGTCGTAGTCGATCAAACCATGCAAATGCGATCGTGGAATAAACTTCATGTTCGCATTTGCCGGGTCGGCATTATCGATGGCAAGCCATACCGTCACGGTCTTGGTTGGACTTAGCGGCCAATACGTACTGTCTTGGTGCCAGGGGACACGTTTACCGTCGCGTGGCATCTTGCAGAAAAAGTGCGAACCCCAGCAAACGATGTTGTCGCCAAGCAAGCCAGCCACCGCATCGAGGATTCTTGGATGGCGAACCAATTGATAGATGCGAGCGAATCGCAGGTGGGCGGTGTTGATGGAGTAACTTGTTCTGCCAAGCTCAATGAAGGCTGCGAGCACACCATCGAAAAACGCTCTCACCTCGCGGATCTCGTCCGGATCGAGCCCATCGAACGGCATTAAGTATCCCGTCTCATTGTACCGAGTGACTTGCGACAGACTGAGTGCCGAATGTGGGTTATGCAACGAAGGCACAAAGCCAATCTTGCGAGGCAAGTCAGCCAGTTGGCCGGGACTTGGGTTGGGAATATCGTCGACTTTCATCATGGGTTTCGAATGCGGTTCGAGAAGGGTGCGTGGTGGAAAGAAGGAAGTTGCAGAATTCTAAAGTTGGATAGGCTTCCGGTAGGTCGCACGGTCGCACCTGCCGGGTGTGACCATTTGCGTTTATGGTTCAACATCAAGGGGTTCAGCATCAAGGTGTCGGCAACCACCATTCATCCAATTTCTTTTTCATCTCTTGCACTTTCGCTTGATTGGATTCTGCGACGTTTTTGGTCTCCGACGGATCCGTGTCCAATTGATAGAGCGCGATCGAGTCATTTGGTTCGACGCTCGCATTCGGAACAATCAACTTGGTATTTCCGTCGATCATCCATCGCCATCGCAAACTTTTGCTTGGTTCGTCCAAGTCATTGGAGTTGTGAGTGAAACAACTTCCGAAGATGGAACCTCGCGACTGAAGCGTTGGTTCGTCGAGCAAATTGATACCGGGAAGTGACGGGTCGTTCGGTAATCCGGTGGCCTTGAGAATCGTTGGTACGATGTCGATCGATTGGGCTAGGCTTTGCGACATTCTCGGTGCGACTTTGGAGGGCCAGTGGATCATGATGGGAGTTCGCAAGCCTCCATCAAACTGAGATTGCTTCGACTTCGGTGCGTACCTCGAGTTGTCAGGGCTTTGGATCCATCCATTGTCAGCCAGATAGACAACGATCGTATTGTCCGCCAATCCTTTTTCTTTCAACCCGTCCATCAACTGGCCGACTGTTTCATCAAACCACTCGATCATAGCCCAATACTTTGCGATATGGATGGAATCGGTTTTGTTACGGTACTTTTCAAGCAACCGGTCCGGCGGGGTGTGCGGATCATGCGGCAGGAGTGGTGCATACCAGACCATAAAGGGTTCCCTAGATTGTTTGCATTCGTCCATGAAAGTCATGATCGGCTCCATGCCTTTTCGACCGATCGTCAGCCCATCATCGCCGTGTCGTCCTCCCTTGGTCATGCCATCCGTAAAACCTCCACGAGAATAGTGTCCTTGCCACCACTTGCCCGTTTGCAGGCTTCGATAACCCGCCGTTTTCAGCAAAGTCGGCAACGTCTTGGCGGATTCCAAATGAAGATTCATTCTCTCACGCCCTGCTTGAAATAGGGGGGAGCGATTGAATTCTTGGTTGGTCATCCCTTTTGGAATGGGCGGATCGTTGGAGGTGACCTTGTGTTGATGCGGGTAGCGACCCGTAATCATACTTGCCAAACTGGGGCAACAAAGACTCGAGGTCACGTAGCCTCGGGGGAAAGTTAGGCTGCTGCGTGCGAGGGCGTCAATGTTCGGAGTTTGGATGTGTGGGTGCCCCATGAAACCATAGTCCGTCCAAGCGTGATCATCCGAAATAATCATCACCACGTTCGGTCGATCTGCGGCAATTCCCCCGCAGGGCACGAGAATAAACGCGATCCAAGCGATCAGGCAAAGGGAGAGTTTCATGAGCAAATTTAGTTCCTGGTAAGACTGCTATCTGTTTAGCAGAGTATAACGTTGCTCGGCGGGTTCGGAAGTGACACGGGCGTCTCACCCTCATCTTTACCCACATTTCAGGGCACGCTAAACTTCGAAATACCAAGGGATTTGCGTGATCTCCGTGCGTTTTCTCCCCCTCGCCCCTACCAAGGGTTCGCCTATCGATCGGAATGCCGTGGCATCAATAATCGAGGGTCGGAAAGATCGAGCCTGTACATGATCTGGTTGTAATTGTATCGCGGTGTCGGGTCCTTGTTATCGGTGAACATATTCGTGTATGTGCCCTCGAAGAAGATCACTCTCCCACCGTCTTGGTCAAAATACGGATGCTGCTTGGGATTGTAAAAACTATAGTTGTCGTGGGTCACAATTTTTTTTGCTGCCAGCCATGGCCCGCTTAAGGTATCCGATTCACTAAACCAGATTTCGCCCAAGAACGACGGATTACCAAACGACTGAACTCCGATCATGATCCATTTCTTGCGGTGCTCGTTCCAAGAAACGGAGCCTGACGCCAACTGGACTCTAGGCAGCAGGCGATTCTAACATCTTCCTGAGGTTTTCAGCAGCTTTGCGAGTTTGCTTTCCCAATCCGAATCGGATCAACGGCGACATCAGCTTGGCAATGAATTTCTTAGGTGTGATTTCGATGATGTGCGTCGTCATGCTCCCCTCGGGAGATGCGGCAACATGCAAATCGACCGACACGTTAAACATGCTATCAAAGTACTTGCAGTGCAATCGCTTTCCATCGGTGCGCGCTAGGATCTCGCCCGACATTTGCCCCGTCTTTCCCCCTTGCTTGAACACGTAACTCAACTGGTCACCTACCTTGTTTGGGCCGGAACCCATTTTTTCCAGACTTACGCAGGGAGGCAACCATTTGGACGTCAGTGGCAGGTCGTCGATGGCAGCGAAGACCCGTTCCGGAGTTGCATGGATCGGTTCAAGATGTTGGTATCGTATCGACATCGTGACAATCTCCAAAGGAATAATGATCGTTCAATCAACAATACGAAATTCATGGTGGGATAGGCTGCCATCGCTTCTGGACCGTCATTTTCTGCATGGCCTAACCAATGATATCGTGAATGACGTGACCTTTCACATCGGTAAGACGCATATCGCGCCCGCCGAAACGAAACGTCGAACGCGTGTGGTCGACTCCAAGTAGATGCAGAATGGTCGCATGCAAATCATGTATTTCTAGTCTATTCTCGATCGCCTTGTATCCCCATTCGTCTGTCGCACCGTAAATGGTTCCTGGCTTAACACCACCCCCTGCCATCCAAATCGTGAAGCCAAAAGGATTGTGGTCTCGTCCGTCGTTGCCTTGTGCAAAGGGGGTACGGCCAAATTCCCCAGCCCAAACGACCAACGTTTCATCAAGCAGTCCTTGTTGGCGCAGGTCGGTCAGCAAAGCTGCGATGGGTTGGTCGACGGCCCTCGCATTATTTTCGTGTCCCTTCCGCAGATTGCTGTGCTGATCCCATCGATCGCCATCGACCGATGGGCAAGTGAGCTCGATGAACCGAACGCCGCGTTGCACTAATCGCCTGGCGATCAGGCATTGGGAAGCATAAATCCGAGTCTGAGGGTACTCTGCATTCATGCCGTATAGCTCGTGAATATGCTGAGGCTCTTGAGATACGTCCATCAAGTCGGGTACGGACATTTGCATTTGATAAGCCAGCTCATAGTTGGATATGGCCGATTCGATGGCTTCATGTTCACCATATGCATCAATGGCTTGTCGATCCAATTCCCTAACCAAATCGAGTTTGTCCCTTTGCAGTTGTTGCGACGCTTCGACTCGGGCGATGTTTGCAACAGCACTTCCTTTGGGCTTGAACACGGACCCCTGAAATGCTGCCGGCAAAAAGCCGCTTCCGAAGCAATCCAAACCACCGGGTGGAATCAGGCCGCCGTTGAGTACGACGAATCCCGGTAGATTCTCGCACGAACTCCCTAAGCCATAGTTGACCCAAGCTCCCATGCTTGGCCGACCTTGGACTCCGCTGCCTGTGTGCAAAAAGTAGTTTGCAAACGTGTGTTCCGGAAATTCAGAAACCATGGATCGGACAATGGCTAACTCATCGACGCACTTGGCGACATTCGGAAACAAATCACTTACAGGAATGCCCGACTGCCCGTACTGATTGAATTTCCAGGGACTGGCCAAGACAGAACCGTTGTTATTGAACTGTGTGGGTTCGATCTTGAATAATTGGCTCGGATCTTTTCCGTTGTATTTTTCGAGATACGGTTTCGGATCGAACGTATCGACTTGCGACGGGCCACCGTCCATGTACAAGAAGATGACACTCTTCGCTTTGGCCGGAAAATGTAGCCCGTGTGTCCCCGTGCCTCCCCAACTGCGTTCACGAAGAAGAGCGTTAAGGGCCAACGCCCCGAACCCGCCGGCTACTTGGCCAAGCATTTCACGCCTGGAATGCGGCCTGGAACGAAACCCGCAACATTCGCTTGACTCTCGCTTGAAATGGCTCATCGTAGAAACACAAACTCCTTGAGATTGATCAGCACGTGGGCAAAATCCGACCAAACACCTATGTCTCCGGCGGCAGCACCACGTTGTCGACTTTGTTCTTGGATAAATTGGGTTGCCGTTTGCAATTCACGGCTTGTCGGAGGCCTTGCAAAGGCGGTTTTGTACATCCATTGAATTCGATCCATGTCGGACCCGAGCTCTTTCTTGAGCGTTCGTACTGCCCAATTGTGCGCTTCCGCACCCACGAACGGATCGTTCATCAAGATGAGCGATTGTGCGGGTACATTGGATACATTTCGCTTGCCCATCGTGCTGAATGGGTTCGGTGTGTCAAACGTTAACATGAATGGAGACAAAAAATTGCGACGAACAGCAATATAGATGGAACGTCGTTTGCTCCCGTCCAATGGTCCGCTAGCAGACGGTCGGCCTCGACCATCCATGAAGGGCGAAAGAAAGATAGGAACAGATGGACCATACATTTTCGAATCCAACTCGCCTGATATCGCAAGCAGACTATCGCGTATCGCTTCGCCCGACAATCGCTTCGGTGCAACATGTTGCCATAACGTGTTCTTTGGGTCGATCGCCAACGATTGGTCGGACACTTGACTACTCATTTGGTACGTCTGAGAAAGCACGATATAGCGAATAAGTCCTTTGATCGATTTGCCGTTCCGGTTGAACCATTCGGCAAGATGATCAAGCAGTTCGGGGTTGGATGGCATTTGGCCGAGGACACCGAAATCGTCGACCGTTGGCACTATCCCACGCCCTAACAGATGGTGCCACACTCGATTGACGATGACCCTGGATGTCAACGGATTGGATGGATCGTTCATCCGTTCTGCCAACTGCAATCGACCGCTGCCGTTCTCGATTTTTAGAGGCGAACCGCCATCGATCGCTTCGAGAAACCGGCGCGGAGTAACATCTCCAGGGGCTGCTGAGTTACCGCGAATAAGAACTCGATCATCTTCGCCCGTTGAATCGATCATTGCGACCGCGATGGCGGATTCGTTCGGGAGTCGACTTCGCAGTTCCTTTCGTGCGTCTGCCCATCGTATCGCAATTCGATCGATTTCGGATCTGCCATCTGGATCACAAGCGAAAAGGATTTTGCTATTGCTGAGAAGCCAGTTGGTTGCGGCCAAGCAATCGCCGTCAGACGCTTTGGTAGCAAGGTTTCTGTCCTTCCACGCTTCAATCGCTTTGTCTATTTTGCTCGCGATTTCCTCGATCGTTTCAATGGAGTCGGGATCTCTAGCCGGTTCGGTTTTGGTTGCAACGACCGATTCGGCCTTTTTGCCGTCTCGCACGCCGAATATTTCGAGCGTTTGATTTTCGGCAGGCGTAAATTCCAAGTGAATGCGATGACCAACGTATCGCGTTAGATTCATTGCAATCCAGCCGACTTGATTGTTTTCCCGCTTGATGTCCTGAATCGTTCCGCCGTGCAACGGACCCGCTACAAGCCGGTGCGAATCGACACAAGCAACTACAAATCCGTTTCCTCGCACCAGACATGAAACGGTTCCATGCTTGACTTCGAAAGTGGGTGTCAATAGTGTTCGACCGGGGCGAGGCATGGTTTCGATGCGAGAATTCATATTGATTGGTTTTTCCCCTTTGGCAATCAGACCGTTCCAAAACGCATCATTGCGGACGGATGAGCCCAAAGCCAATTGAACGGTAGGTGTCGCATCGACCTCTCTCAAAACGATTTGGGCCGGATGAGGAATGTTCGCACCAAAAATGAAACCGTCCTGGTTCAGCAAACTTGGTTTGTCGGACGTGTAGTCGACAGCGAGCTCAGATGAGTCGTCGCTGGAAGCAAGTGTCGGGATCAGTAGGCGCGGCCACGGAAGCTCAACTTTGCCTCCCGCCGATGTGACTTTGGCTCGCAATTTTTCGATTGTCTCCGGCCGATTCTGAGACCAATTTTCCACGAGTGCTTTTTCGACTTGAGAGGCATAGTTCGCGTCAAGTTTTTTAAGTTCTGCGGAGATATGGCGTTCCTGTTCCATCGTCTCGAATCGCACTTGTCGATACTGTGAGCCTTGGAGAAAACCGGTCATCGAGTAGTAGTCGCGTGCGGATATCGCATCGAATTTATGGTCGTGGCATCGAGCACACGTGACGGTCACTCCGAGAAACGCTTTGGTCGCGACATCGACCATGTTATCAAAGCGATCCGACTCGTCCTTGCGAATATCGACTGGCGAGTGGACCCATTCCCCCAAGTGCCAAAAGCCAGTCCCCAAGACCGACTCGTTGATTTTGCTATCAGGGTTCACACGAGGATTGGGCAACAAATCGCCAGCAATATGCTCGCGCACAAATTGGTCATAAGGCACATCGGCATTGAGTGCACGAATGACATAGTCGCGATATTGATAGGCGTTGGGGGTGTCTGCATCGAACTCATGTCCTCTCGACTCGGCATAGCGAACCAAATCTAGCCAATGTCGTCCCCAACGTTCACCAAAATGAGGAGATTTCAGCAAGGCATCCACCAATTCCTCCGTCGAGGTGCTCGAACCATCCTCCGCAAATCGATCCGTGTCTTCGGCGGACGGCGGCAACCCTAACAAATCGAACGATAGCCGCCGAATCAAGCCGCGTCTATCGATGGGTGGTGCTGGTTTAAGATCGGATGATTCAAGCTTCGAGAGGATAAATCGATCTAGAGGTTGCAATGGCCAATTTCCATTCGACACCTTCGGCAGCGATGGCAAATGGACAGGTTGCCACATCCAATGGGATTGCTTGCGAGCATTGAGGTCAAACGTGTTTTTCTTTTCAGACGGGAGCGGTTCGGCTTCTTCTGGCCAGGGTGCTCCCATGTTGACCCATTTGATAAGGTTCTCGATATCCGCATCAGGCAGTTTGCCTTTGGGTGGCATTTCATTGGAAAGGTACTTGACCGCTTCAATGATGGGGCTTTCGTCGGCCTTGGATGGAACAAGCGCAGTTCCGGAATCGCCACCTTTTAACATGCGTTGCCGGCTGTCCAACATCAGACTTGCCTTTATTTTGGTCGCGTTGGCGCTGTGGCATTCGTAGCAATGGGTAGCGAGAAGAGGACGAATGCTCTTTTCGAAGAAAACGAGGTCGGCTTCGTTTGACGGCTTGGTTGCTAGCTCTCTTTGGGGCTCGTCGGCGTACAAATTAGGCTGAATCAGCGGAGCCTTAGTCAGCATGCATGCAACGGCCAGCAAGCTTGCAAACCATCGATTACCAAAATAGTTAGAAAACTTAAGCATTCGTTGCTAGCCCTTGTCCACTAAACGGTTTTTCACTGAAACACGGTTGTTGAGATCAAGCATAGCATAGTCGCAAACAAACGCTCCGTCACTATCTGGCAGTCACCTGGCAGTCACTTGGCGGTCACTATCTGGGCTCCTCATCACGATTGACTTTCTGATTTGGTTTTCGAGCGAGACGGTGATGCTTTTCCGGTCGGGTATGCATGCCCCAATTCAGCGATTCGTCTTGTTCGTAGCGTTTTCCAAGAGTCAAGGCAGTGAGTGCCTTGTTTAACTCGAATCCAAGGTAAAACGCATGCGACGCATCGATATTTCTTGATTGTGGCAAACGCATGAGTTCCTCCATGATGACGAAAGGGTCAATTCCATGCAGGTGCACACCTGCGCTGACCAAGTGAATTTCATTCTCGTCGATCAAGATGCGGTAGTTGTTATCTTTGATACCGCTGGCCAACGCCGAAATCGCTTCTACCGAAAAAACTGGTGCCGAAGGGTCTCGCAACATCACGAGCCGATCTTCAAAATGCTTCGGGGGGATTTTGTGCCGCACTGCATAGTTAACCAACCGACGAGCAAGATCGCATTCCCTTACACTTGTTTTGGCCCAAGAAATCACCTGCGTTGTCAAGACACTTCCAATTTGCAGCTCCTCGCAAAAACCCAGCAGCATCGTGTTGAGGCCCGCCGAATCGCAATCGGTCAGTTCGGTCAAGTTACCAATCCCCATCAAGATCGAAGCGTCTGGAAACATGGCGCGCGTAGTTAGATAGCGTCCGAGCGAGGCCGCAAAGCCGCAGCCGATCGGCTCCAGTATCGGGTCGAGCCGAAATGGGACCGCAAACTTCGTGAGGTATTCCGCCGTTTCAATCATACCGGGAATAAAATCAATCGTGTCGTCCGGAACCACAACGACTTCGCATCCCCAATCGACAGACTCCTCGCGATTGTTTTTGTTCACCGACAGCACGAGCGATGCACCTGCGGCGGTTGCCTCGCGCGATTCCCACGAATCGAACGTGTCGATCGATAGCACGATTCCTTCCCCCCTTAGGGCCTTAACAGCATCTGCAACCTTGGTCCATCGAATTCCTGGCTCGCAGCCCAAGTCAATTCGATCCGCGCCATCCCTCACGAGTTGCTTAGCTTGTTGGAGGAGCGACGCAATGGTTAGTCTCGGGGCATAATTGATCTCGGCAAGAATCTCGATCGAGAATTGTCCGTAGTCATCCCCTTTGAATCGCTTGCGGCCAAAGAGCGTGGGCAAGTCGCGAACGTCCTTGGGGCCACATTCAATTGGGGTTTTTACCGCCGAACGAATCGCTTCGATCCCCGTCTGTAGATAGCCAGGCAAGATCACTCGCGAAGCGTTATCAGGAATGCGCATATGCCGAAGCAACCACGTGGGTGTCATCAAGGCCGCTACGGTGATGGGAAGAACATCGATGCTGTAGTCAAAGCCTTGTTTGCTTGCCAACGCTGCGACGATCTCTCGAAGTGCCGGTTCGGCAAGCTTGCCAGTTACAAAATGAATTGACTCTCGCGGTTCGGCGGACGTCATGAGTTGTTGCTTTGGTGTTTGCATCGAATAACTTTTATTGCGCTACGTCGGTTTACCACTTGACCGCAATCGCACAAATACTAGAACATGAATGTAACGAGAAGCACGACGAGCTCGTAGTCATGATGACTCGAATTCGTGGCCGGTGCTTCTCGTTTTTTTTTGCACTTGTTGAAAATGGTCGAGCACAGCCAATCAATCATGATCGAAATCCTCTTTGAGCATGCATGGTTTCTCGTCATTAACAAGCCGTCGGGATTGCTGACTCAAGCCGTTCCTGGCATCGAGAGCGTCCAGAACACACTGATCGAGCAGCTCTCGAATCGGGATCGCGGCGCTCCAAGAGCGTTTATCGGAATGCCGCATCGGTTGGATCGAGTCACATCCGGTGCAATGGTGGTTGCTCGCAACCAACGGGCACTGCGTCGACTTAGCGACCAATTTGCGGCGAGAAAAGTCATGAAGATTTATCACGCACTCGTTCCGCAATTGAGCGAATGCGAATCGAAATGGCATGACTATCTTCGGAAAGTGCCTGATGAAGCTCGCGCTGAAATTGTGTCGCGCGAAACGGAAGGGGCAAAAGAGGCTGTTCTCAGTTACCGTGTTTTATCGCAACATGAACTGCGTCGCGAAGACACCATGGAACTCGTTAGTTTGGTTGAGATTGAACTGGAAACGGGTCGAATGCACCAAATCCGATTGCAGTTTGGCTCTCGTGGTTCGCCAATTCTTGGCGACATTTTGTACGGTAGCAATTGGAAATGGATGCAAAGCGAGCCTGGCGAGCGCGAGTCGCCCATCGCATTGCATGCTGGAAAGATCGAATTTCACAATCCGCAAAATGCCGAACGCATCTCGATTGTCGCACCCTTGCCAAAGGGCTGGCCCGAACTAAATGGCCAACCGTAATCCTCTGCCGCAATCATCGCATTTGCAGCGCTCCATTGCGAAATTCCACAACCATAACTAGCATAATTGGACTGTTCCTCCCTGGATTCCGCGCGGCGGGCAGTCTAAAACTGTTGTTTACCCACGGATTGTTTTCATTTTACTCGGGTAATTTTAAGATGGACCGACGATCACCATTTGTTGGCAACTCAAAAAAGGGAAAAAGAAACAAGTCGCGGCGATTCGAGTTTGAGAATTCGAGGAACCGCAGATTGAGGTTTGAGTCGTTGGAATCACGCAGAGTTCTCGCGACTGTCATTAGTGAGATCCATGTTGAGCCATTGTTTGGAAGCAATGAAAGGGATCAGTTTGTAGAATTTCGTGGTACCCCCAATTCTACTGTCCAAGATGGGACCTACTTCGTTGTTGTCGAAGGCTGGGGCGCTGTTCCCGGTGGTACGGGATACGTCCATTCCTCCATCAATCTTTCGGGATTGAAGTTCGGTAGCAACGGATTCTTGGTCATCGCACAAGCGGGCAATCCAACTCAGATCGATGCTGCGGCAACGTCTGTCATTGCAACGGGCCCTGGATTTGCAGGTTTGCCTGGAAACCGTTGGAGTGATGCATCAACGAATTCCGATCGGTTCGCATTTATTTTCAACTCTGGCACCTTTATGCTTATCGAAGCACCGACAGCACCTGTGCCTGCTTCCGACGCTGACGCCAACGACGATGGGACTTTGGATGGTGCTGCGGCGAATTGGAAGATCATCGATTCGGTCGGCTTGCTGAATACGACTGCATCGTTATCTCGCTCCTACGGCAAGATTACATTTTCGGAAGAGCCAAACTATCTTTTTCCGGCAGGCACGGTTCTGATCGATACGGATGGGGAAGGGTACGTCGGGCGAATCGGTGCATCAACGGGTTGGGGGGCCAGCGATTGGGTCTCAGGAACCACCATTGATGGCGACAGTTCCTCTGCAATCAACTATCGGTTTACGTTTGGCACTTTCGGTGACCCACGACCCCTCGTTTACTCCGGTCGATCGATAGACCATTTGGGTACTTATAACTTTGACGGAGGCGTTCAAGGAACGGTAGCCAAGGACTCCAATCTCGATGGACAAATCACCAGCGCTGATACGCTAATGCCAAATGTTCGAATTCTTGCCGACCAAAACCAAAACGGTGTGCAAGACAATTTCCTAACAACAGTGATTGCGAACGACTACGCAGAGGGAACTGAACTGACAAATCGATTTCCGAATGCGACGCTGACTATTGCGGACGCAAACAATAAGAACATCGGGTTCGTTGTCCGTACCAAGAAAGTAAACACGGATAACGTGTTTTCTAGTGAGGGGATTCCCTGGTTTGACGCGTCCGGGCGGCTTAAGGTCATGTTTTATAAAGAAGCCAACGCTGTCTCGGTTCTTGCGATCGGTGCAGAAACACTCAGGGATTCCTATGGTAGGATGGAAGTCTATGATCGCAACGATCAGCTTTTAGGATTCGTACAAACGGGTCCGATGCGAAGTCCACAACGAACACCGCTGGATATCGTGCGGGCCACTGCGGACATAAAATACGCCATCATTTACACCAACAACAACTTCGCCAGCTCAAGTCCGTTTGGCCCGTTTGATCGGCTTTCCTATACTTATCCAGAGTTCGAAGGAATTACGGATGCGCAGGGTCGGTTCGCAATCGAAGAACTTCCGAAAGGGAACTATTCCATTCGCACTAGCGGTCCGCCCGTCGGCATTCCATTGGCCAGTATCCCAACAAACTACCCATTGTCCGTGACCAAAACAGAGCATCTCCTTAGCGCTGACTTTGGATTCCGAGACAATCTCCCTCCGACCTTTACTACAACCGCCTTTGATGTTCCCGAGAATTCCGCTGTGGGTACGTTCGTCGGTCAAATAGATGGTGGCGACCCAGACAATCGTCAAACGGTGAGCTATGAGTTTCTTGGGAATGCTGGCCCATTTGCAATCGATTCCATCACCGGGAGTATCACGGTACTGAGTTCTACAAATCTAGACTTTGAGACGACGCTTCCGTTGGTTGTGCAGGTTAAGGTGTCAGATAGCTTTTCGCCTCCGGCATCGATCACCAAGAATGTCACTTTGTCTCTGACGGACGTCAACGAGCCCCCTGTCATTGCTGCTGGCACTTTTAGTATTCCGGAGAATTCGCCGAATGGAGCATTGATTGGTTCTGTCGTTGCTACCGACCCTGACGCCGGCTCGAATGGTGTCATTCGGTATTCGATAAGTAGTGGTGGCCCGACAAGCGTTTTTTCGGTCGACCCGACCAATGGTTCATTGACCGTAAGAGCCAGTTCAAGCCTCGATTTTGAAACCAAGTCGACTTGGGACATTCCCATTACCGTGACTGACCAAGGTACCCCCGCTTTGACCAGCCAACGAACCGTCACTGTGAATTTGACAGATGTCAATGAAGCGCCTTCGAGCATTCGCTTTTCGAATGTTGTATCCGTCGCGGAATCCGTTAACAATTCTGTTACAACGACTGTCGCAACGATTCAGATCGTAGATGATAAACTAGGTACCAACGTTCTTACCTTGAGCGGTCCCGACAGCGATTCTTTCTCTATCGTAAGTGGACAACTGAGGTTCAAGAGCACGACCCGCCTTGACTTTGAAACGAAGCCAACTTTTTCAGTGACAGTCAGCGTTGACGATCCTTCGGTAGGTCTTACCCCAGACGTCTCGGTTCCATTTGTACTTCAAATCACCGATGTGAACGAACCTCCCACTGGGTTGCTTTTCAGCAACCTGGTCCAAAACATTCCGGAATCGACCAATACGGCAACTGCTCTCCGAATTGCTAGTTTGCAAGTTGTTGACGACGCTTTGGGCAGCAACGCGCTAAGCCTGTCCGGAACAGATGCAAACCGATTTTTCATCTTGAATAGAGAGCTGTTCCTCAAGGCAAACACGTTGCTAGATTTTGAAACACAAAACACATATCGTATCAATGTCAACGTCGATGATAATACGGTCGGACTATCGCCAGATGTGTTGGTCCCGTTGACCATTAATGTTACGGATGTCAATGAGCCACCGACAGCCGTGTTTCTCGATCCAATCACATCAAGTGTGTTCGAATCCACTGAGCCGTCCGCGGGTTTCGTTGTCGCAAATTTTGAAGTTATCGACGATGCATTGGGAACGAATACGTTCTCACTGATTGGTGCGGACGCATCCACATTCGAGGTAGTCGGAAACCAATTGCGAGTTAGGTCAGGAATGGTTTTCGATTTCGAATCGAAAAGCACTTATGAAGTTACCATTCGTGCCGAGGACGCGAGCCTTCCCGGTAGCACGTTCCCAGAAGTGATTGGCGGAATAAATGTGCAAAACCGCACGGAAGTTGCTTCGATCACAGACAGGAATAGCCAGTTGCTTGGACCTAGTTCAAAAAGCATTCGGCTCCATTTTGACTCAATTGCAATTCTAGCCACAGGCGCAATCACGCTTCAAAAAACAGATGTTGCTGATGCGATTGTACCAACAACCACAACGACATCGGTCATCAACGGTCGGACAGTTGCTGATCTCGGTTTTTCAGGCCCTTTCTCAAATGGGGACTGGCTAACTGACGGAAAATACATTGTCACGGTCGATGGCGAAAAGGTGACAGAATCGGGTTCGCTCGAAAAAGGTTTAAGCTTTGTTTCAACGAGTTATTTATTTCTCGGTCCAGCATTGCCGGGCAATCTTGAACTAACAGGTCCGCAAACGGTGCTCAAGGGAAAAGACTTTTCGGTAATTGCGAAACTTTCTGTCCCCAATACGCCAATTTCCGGTAACGTCGATTTTCAAATCGATTTCGATGGAGATGGAGTGGTTGACCGTACCGAGTCAGGGCCGCTCACAACGACACTTACCAAGCTCAAGTATGCGTCCGCAGGCAGCTATACGTTTGTCGTAACGGCCACGCAAAATAGTGTTGTACTTGCCAAGAGTAACATCGTAATCGATGTGTCGCCCGCAACAACCGCCCTAGAAAATTGGCTTTCTGCATTGGATACCGATCGCGACACCACGATTTCGCCCCTCGATGTATTGATAGTCATCAACAACATCAATAGTCGGCCAAGCGGTTTGCCCGTCCAGTACTTTTTGAACCAGGACGTCGATCGCGATGGCACGATTTCGCCGCTGGATGTTTTGTTCATTATAAACGCCCTAAATATAGGTTCATCCAATGCGGTCCAAACGTTTGATTCGCTAACGATCGCCCAATCAGGGGCCGTGAACGGCCTTACGAGCGACGCTTCGATCGCTGGCAAAATCTTGACTGAATCTCGCGCGTTGTTTGTTTCGCTAGACGGACCCGGCAAGAAAGACGCATCTAGCTTTGTGAAAGCGGATGGTACATTTGCCATTACGGACGCCGCGATTGTGCAGCTCTTTGGAGCGATTCCGGATGGCGAACATACGATCTCCGTGACGACGCGGACAAATAATCAATATTCAACAGCCATGGATCGGCGGTTTAAGCGTGTGACAACCCCACCTAACGACTTCGCAATTCTCTCCGTTTTGGATGTGGAAGGTGCGACACGCGTTCGTTGGTCAAATTCGACTTCAGGATCGCGTTACAAAGTGTACGCTTCTGCGAATGGTGGACCACCAACTATTCTCGCGTCGTCGATCGCCAACAATGAGGCCCGATTGAATTTGCCCACCGGAAACTACTCCCTGTTTATTGAAGCGATGGATGGCGCAGGAAACACAAAACGTTCCGCCGCCGTCTCGGTCGTGATTTGACTGCGATGGAGGTAGCCCTCAAAGTCCCCACTCACTCTCAATTGCCTGCGTAACCCAAATCAACAATCGTGATTCTTTAAGAAAATGGCAATCGAACTGAGTTCTTGAATTATCCGACGTGATTTGCTTTATTTCGAAGGAGTAGTGGCCGAACTAAAAAAGACTATTTTAAGGGATGCTAATCAAAAAAGATTCCGTGCCATGCGAGGGATATGATCAATGCGACTAAAAATCTATTTTGCTGTTGCAACCCTTCTTGTCGCCTCGGTTACACAATCCGATGACCGTTTTCCAAATGCAGCCCAAACTCGGCGTGAGACCACAAAGCCGGTCGCAAGTGACAGTCAAGATCCGAAGCAATTACAAACAGCAGCATCTGAAGAAAATTTATCGAAAAGAGCGATCGACGAAGGAAACGTAAAACTGGTGAAGCCCTCCCGTGCAGTTCCTGGTCAACAGCCAGCTGTCGACAGTCCAGCTCCAGTCAAATCGCAATCCTTTTTTGGGCGCATCATGGAACTGGAGCGACGCAAGAATGCGTGGCTCCGAAGGACATTCTTGGGACGCGAGTAGGTATACCGGTAGTTCCACCCAAGTAGCACAAAGATGGTCTTCTCATCTTGACTTGTGAGACTTGATTCGCGACGGTTTAACGACTCGGTTCTCAACGTTTTCTGGTCCATCATCGTCCTGCCGCGTGAAGATGTTTCTACCCAATTCAGGGCGAAGGACGGCGTTCAAGTGACCCGCCCCTTGGGATCATGGAATGCGTTCTCCAATGCTGATTTCCGTTGCGAAACATGATTTCACGTTCATGTCTGGCAAATGAAAGTGTGCAAGTTATCATGAAATGCTATACTTGTTCAATCGTTTATCGATTTTACCAATCGACTCGTCATACGATTCGTTCACAAATGGAACAGCTGACACATTTATTATGACTTCAACCAAAATCAGATTATCGCTGTGCAATCGACTTAGTTCGATTGCTGTCGCTTCGTTTCTCGCTTTGTTCGGTGGTTGGGTTCAAGCCCATGAGTGGACGGATAACACCGGCAGTTACAAAGTGACCGGAACACTCATCGCTTTGGACGACAAAGAAGTCGTCATCAAACTCGATAAACCCACCAAGGGGCGCGAGCTTCTCGCGTTTCCAATCGACAAACTTTCGGAAGCGGATCTGAAGTACATTGAATCCGAAGAGGTCACCAAGCAGATTAAAGGAGATGGGGACAAACACTCTTGGAAGTTGCGAAATGGGATGACTGTACTCGGCAAAGTCGTTGATTTTGCCAAGAAAGATGTGACTATCCAACGACGCCGTGGCAAAGTCTACGTGAATGATCGGCCGATGGAAAACTTGCCTGAAATTTATCGGAAATTGGTTCCTCACGTTGTCGAACATTTCGAAGGCATAAAATTTAAAGATGATCGCGAGTTCACGACTTGGTTGGCGCGTCTCAAAGGCGAATCCAAAACATTCAAATGCGAGGGAGTCATGTTTGAACTTGCCAATGGCGACGAATACGCCCTCCCATTCTTTGTATTTGTCGACGAAGATTTAAAGTCATTGCAGCCGTCATGGGATAAGTGGATAGCGGCACATGGACAAGCGGAGGAAACGCAAGAACAACAGCGTCAGCATGCTCTCTATCTTCAATCTCAAGCATCGGCGTATCAACAGCAGCAGCAGCAAAACGAAATGATGCAAATCGCTCGATTGCAACTCCAGCTCTCAGCGGTTCAGACGGGGATTGTCGATATTTGGGAAGTTTATCTCTTCCCACCAGACGGAGTCGCAGCTTATCCGATGTCGGTTGTTGTGACGGCATCCAACAGCGACGTTGCTGCGCGCATCGCCATGCAAAACAACCCTGGCTTCATCGCTGGTTCAGCTCGCAAAGTCTCTTCAAGGCGTTTTTAAGAAAGCTAAAGCGGCGGCATCGATCATAACACGGGCTACCCGGCGGGATTCGAAATACCCCCAGGCTTGCCCTGGGGATTTGTTATGTTTTGTGGTCACATTACGCCACCGCCAAGACACCCATTCATGGGTACGGGAGGTGGCGTTTTAGCCGTTCTCTTCGTCAGCCACGATGGGAATTCGAATCGCTTCCAACCATATCGCTTTGCAAGAACCGCAATCATGCTTTCAATCTTGCAATGTGTTTTGCGTGGAGCGAAGACCACGAGTTTGCTTTGCGTACGAAAGTCATTGTGTAGGATTTCGAGGTGACTTTCTCCGCCGGCAGATTGCCAATGATCTGGCTCAATACAGCGTTGGATACTTTCGATAAGTTCATCGCTATTTACATCGGGCAGATCATACATGCGAGTCATATTTAGATGTCCTGAGAACGCCGGTCCGATCACCAGTACCCCATCTTGAGCGGCCACATCTAATTCCAGCTCGTTCAGCAACATGAGCAAGCCGCGGTCCATCGACTGGAATCGATCAATTCGAAGAAAGGCTTCTTGGAAAAAACGGACACGATCATCAAATTCAAAGTCACGTACAACACTTGCTTCAAGTCGGGTCGGAATAATCGTATTGACCTGATGGACGAACTCGCTGAAGTCCTTTGGATTTAAGTCGAACCATTTGTTTCGCCCTAATTTTGCAAACATGAAATCAATGCCTTGGTTTGGACCTTCCGTCAGCCATTCATGTTTACCTGCACCCAACGCATCAATTCGAAGGATTTTTTCCAACGACATCATTGAGATCGCAACCAGCATCGCGAAGAAAAACCAAGTTCGAATTGGTAACTTTATCATGGTCGCTTCACTTCCTGCAAAACAAAACTGGAATTGGTCGTTGCGACAATCAAAGCAACTTGTGTGCCGAGATGAACGAGCACGTGCGGATACCGTAATTACACTTGCCTATTCGAAATCTTCAGAGAATCATCCGCACAACAAAGAATGACCAAGCTGCAAAACGAGACTTCAAAATGCTACGTTGGACTGTGTCGATTTGAACCTGAGCCTAAGAAACAGGCCCATCGTTGGCTGGCTCGAAGCTCAACGGTTTCGTAATTTGAAGGAATTTGTGCGTTTCGTCTTCTCGCTTGAACCATTCGACGAGCGCCTCGGGAACTGGGGCGATGGGCCCTCGCCATACTTTTTGAAGATCGATGGACGGATCGATTCCATGGTCTATCAAACGCAAATTGCGAATGGCG